>Ga0208300_100142_pt1 | contig 76403 bp, 74 predicted proteins | sample 23_taG_FD_184096 | JGI IMG/M metagenome (GOLD analysis project Ga0208300, IMG submission 184096) | Marine viral communities from Cariaco Basin, Caribbean Sea - 23_WHOI_OMZ (SPAdes) (version 2) | ecosystem: Environmental > Aquatic > Marine > Oceanic | place: Caribbean Sea: Cariaco Basin...
CGAAAAAATGGCTGATTGGCTAATTGATTACAATACAAAAATCCCCCATCATTCTCTTCAAATGAAATCTCCGGTACAATATCTTTTAAATACTAATCCTCAGTGCCATATGTATTGGACTAATACATATACTTGCTATTTTTCTTGATTTCAGTTATAGTAATAAACTTAAAGAAAAAATTAGTACTTATTTGTTGTTTGCTTTTTATTAACTTTCATGTTGAAACTTGACTCTCAAAAATTTAAAATCTGGTTTAACTTTACAAAACTTCTTAAATGAAGTGATATATACAAAAAGGAATTCTATGTCAAATAGATATAATGGAACTGTAAAATGGTTCAATAGTGAAAAAGGTTTTGGATTTATCCAATTAGAAGATAAGAGCAAAGATTTATTTGTTCACTACAAAGAGGTAAATCACAGTGGATATGGAAGAGTATCACTAGAAGAGAATCAAAAGGTATCTTTCGAAATTGGAGAAAATGCTAAAGGTGAATATGCTGTAGGTGTAGAAACACTATAGTTTTTTCCAAACCTTATAAAATACCAGACCAAGAAGATTGTCTTCTTTGGTAGGTATTTATTCTAATTTCTAAACTATAAATATTATAATACTTATTTTATACTACTGTACATTTAAGTTTGTAATGATATATTAAATGAGAGCTTATTTTTATCTTTTTTGACTTATACTTAACTAATATTTTTTTCAGCTCAAATCTAAAGGAGCAACTTATATGAAAACTGAACTATTTATTGAACAAGCTTTTAAAAGAGCTATAACTTTTTTTGAATCAGGATATATCACACAAGCAAAAGAGATATATGAAAAGATTTTGCAAGAAGATAATAATAGTTTCGATGCACACCATCTTCTTGGAATTTGCCATTTTCAATTAAATAGTTTTGAAGACTCTATTATATCTATAAAAAAAGCAATAAAACTCAATCCAGAAATACTTAAATCTTATATAGACTTAGGTGATTCTTATCGTGCATTAAAACAGTATGAAAATGCCCAATCAGCCTATGAAGAGGTTCTTGAAAAAAATCCAAACTCTGCTATTGCTTACCATGGTTTAGGCTTATCTTATAAAGAAAAAAAAGAGTATAACAAAGCACTTACTTTTTTTAAAAAAGCTATTAAGCTTGATAGAAACTTTTTCATCTGTTATTATGATATGGCTAACACTTATGAAAAACTAAATAAATTTGAACTATATTTTTTCTATTTAGAAAAAACTATAAATATAAATCCAGATTTCTATGATGCTCTTTTTTCAATGGCACAATACTATAGAAAAACAAAAAATGAAAAAAAGATGAAAGTTTATCTTGAAAAAACTTTAGAAAAACAACCTAAACACCCCGGTGCAAACCATCTATTAGCATCACTTAATCAAGAAGCAGACAGTATATACTCTTTAGAGTATGCCGAAGAACTTTTTGATAGATATGCAGACTTTTTTGAGGCTCATCTTGTAGATACTCTAAATTATCAAGTTCCATTTATTATAAAAGAAAAATTAAAATATCTAAATCCCCCTAGAAGTTCAAAAGTTTTAGATCTTGGTTGTGGTACTGGATTATTAGGGAAAACAGTTGTTGATATGTTTCCTAGTTTAGTTGGTGTTGATATCTCCGCTAATATGATAGCCGAAGCAAGAAAAAAAGAGATATATACCACCCTACATACAAAAGATATCAATGAGTTTCTTTCAAAAAATGAACAAGAGTTTGATCTAATTATTGCACCCGATGTATTTATCTATATTGGTGATCTAAAAACAATTTTTTCACGTGTAAAAACAATTCTTAAAAACAATGGTTATTATATTTTCACCATTGAAGATGATAGCAATATAAATACAGTTGATTTCCAATTAGGTAAAAGTGGAAGATTTTCTCATACTATAAAATATGTAGACTCATTGTGTAAAGAGAATGGCTTTGAAATAGTAGATAAAGAGCAGATTATCCTAAGAGAGGAGAATAAAATAGGTCAAGAGGGGATTATTTATATCCTGAAAAACCAATAAACCTAAAATTTAACTCCCAATTATAGTGGCAACTATATTTCTGCTTCCTCCAAAATCTCTATGTTCACCTAAATATATACCTTGCCATGTTCCTAGATTTAATCCTCCCTCACTTATTGGAATTGTTATACTACTTCCAAATAAAGAAGATTTTATATGTGCAGGCATATCATCCTCACCTTCATAGGTGTGTTTAAAATAGTGTTTATTTGAGATTACATCATTTACAAAACTCTCCATATCACTCCTTACACTACTATCACAGTTTTCATTTATTGTAAGGCTTGCACTAGTGTGTTTTATAAATAGATTTAATGTTCCTACACTAAACTCTTCTAACTGGGGTAATTTCGTTATTATTTCATCAGTGACTAGATGGAATCCCCTATTCTTTTTACTTAGCTTTATTTCTACTTGAATTATTTTCATAATTAATTTTATTAAAAAGTTGATAAAGTTTTAATAAATATTATGTAATAATTGTAATTATGAAAAAAGATGAACCTTTACAAAAAAAGAAAACCTTAGGAAATACCATACTTAGACTTGGAATAAGAGGTTCAATTGCTATTGCAGTTATTGTATTCTTTTATTTCTTTTATTCGAAAATTGATTTTTCCTCAACTAGTTATGCACCAAAAACTGGCTACAATAAAAATGCCAGCAACACTCCAAATGAACTAAAATGGTTCGATGATTTTAAAGGAGTTGAAAATGTTGGAGGAAGTGGTGACAGACAACAAAGTTCAGGACAACAAAATTTTTTACAGTATGAATCTAACAAAAATAAAAAGTAGAATGTTATGGAAATTATATTTATAATCTTTTATATTCTTATGTTTATTATTGCTATAGTATTGAGTATTGCTTCAATAAAATATTTTAAAACTATGTATAAGTTTAAAAATAGAAAAAAAGATGGAAGTGAAGATAAAGACTTTAAGTACTTTGATTAAGAAATAGAAGAAAACTTCTATTTCTCAAAAACTCTATCTAACGAAGCTTTTGCTAAAAATCTATCGTAATAAGCATTGTCAAAACTTTGTTTCGCTTGAGACAATAAGTAGTTGGCATTTATTAAATCTGTACTTGTAGATAAGCCCTCTTTAAATCTATTGTTTACAATTTTATAGTTCTCTTTTGATTGAGCTAAAGATATTTTTGCTGTTTCATAGTTTAGTTCAGATACATCAAACTGTTCCACTGCTCTTTCGTATTGAAGATTTATTGAAAGTTTTAACTCTTCAAGTTGCTCTTTATATTGTAGTATCCTTTTTTGATAGATTAAATCTTGTGAATAATCCCTACCACCATTATATAAATTCCAACTCATAGTTACAATCGCTGATTGTTGTTCATCCACTGCTGGTTCTACAACATCAAGTTTTCCATTGTCACCAAACTTTGTATAGGCAAGATTTAAATCAACACTTGGCATATAATTACCTCTATTAGATTTTTTTAAACTCACCATTGATTCAATAGAGCTTTTTAAAGCTTTTATCTCACTTCTATTCTCTAAATAATCCATTGAGTATTGATCCATAACAATCTTTCTCTTTGCTAAATCCTCAATAGGCTCTTGAGTATCTAGCTTTCCACCTAAAATATTTTTTAATTCAAATCTTGCAATTTTAGAGTTTGCTTTTGCACTTGCTAAAGCTTGTTTTGCTTGTAACATCTGTGCATTTACTTGAAGCAGATCATTTTTTGCAAGTAAACCTTGATCAAATCTATTTTTAGAATCTCTATATTGTTGTTGTAAAAGTTTATAGGCATTCTCTTGAGTTTCAATATTTTTCAAACTTTTTAGATAGTTTATATAATACACTTTTGTATCATATATTAAATCATTTTTTGATGCTTCATAGGTAAAAAATGAGTTCTCTTCTAAAAACTTAGAACTATTAACTGCATAAAAATCTTTTAAACCATTGAATAGATTATAAGAGATTATTGCACTTGCACTTGAGTTATCTTTACCACTATTTTGAATACTCTCTTTATTTGCATTGTACTCATAAGATAAATTAAGTGTTGGTTGATAAGAAGCCTTTGAGTAGTTTACATTCTCTTTGGCTTCATCTAAAACATAAGCTTGTCTTTTTAAGCTATTGTTATTTTTAAGTGCAGTATCAATTGCCTCATCTAAATCAAGTGCATAAAGATTTACACCTAAAAAAGGGATAACTAAAATATTAAATAGTTTTTTCTTCATAAAATCTCCTTTATGCTTTGCTTACATCAGCAGCTTTGTTTTTTCTACTCTTTGCAACCCTTTGCTCCAATTTAATAAAAAACATTAAAAGAGCAGGTGTAACAAATATAGTAAAAATTGTTGAAAAGGCTAATCCACCAGTAATAACTGAACCTAAACCTCTATAAAACTCAGAACCAGGTCCTGGAACTAGTACAAGTGGTAACATACCAAATACAGAGGTCATAGATGACATATAAATGGGTCTAACCCTTGTTCTTGTAGCTTCTATTACCGCTTCTTTATGCTCCATACCTTTTGTTCTTATATAATTTAAACTTTGGTGCACTATTAAAATTGCATTGTTTACAACAATACCAACAAGGATAATAAACCCAAGCATTGTTAAAATATCAAGTGGTTGAGGAGCAATAAACCAATTTGTCATCTGCAATCCAATAAAACCACCAGCAGTTGCTAAAGGTACCGTAAACATAATAACTATTGGGTATAAAAAGTTCCCAAATAATGACGACATAAGTAGATATACTATAACTAAGGCTAAGATAAAGTTACCAAGCAATAATCCTATAGTCTCAACTAACTTATCTGCTGTTCCTGAAATACCAATATCAACATTATCTGAAACTACACCTTTAGCTTTCATCCCCTCTAACATTCCACCAACTATTTTCATAGCTTCATCGATTGTCATCCCCTCAGGCGGAGTAACTTGTAGGGTAATAGTTCTTTTTCCATCTAAGTGTCTAATCTCACTAATCCCTGTTGTATTTTCAGACTGAGCTAAAGAGCTAACTGGCAATAACATACCATTTGGTAAAGCAAGTTGAGAAGCTAAAATATCTTCAGGAGTTTTTATAATATTATCAGAAGCTTTTAAAACTAAATCGATCTTTTTCTTACCCTCTTGCTCATAATCACCTATTTTTCTACCACTCATCAATACATCAATTGCAATACCCAACTCTTGTGAACTCATATTTAAAGCTTTTAGGGCATCTTGGTTTGGTTTAATTCTTGTTTCTGGATAAAGTAACTCAACAGATGGTACAGGTCTTACTTGAGATCCTTGTAGGGTTTGCATTGTTGCACCAAAAAGTGTTGCACCTACTGTTGCTATATCTTCGATTCTTTCCCCACTAATATCAATATTTACAGTATTACCCTCACCAATACCATCTTCAAATACACCAGATTGTAAAGATACCCCAAAAATTGATGGCATAGAGTTTACAAGTGGTCTAAACATTGGTATCATCTCTTTTGCTCTATCTTCATGCATAGAGGTTCCACCAAAGATATTAAAATCTCCAAAAGAGACAAAGAAAGCTCTACTTACACCTGGAATATTTCCAACATCTTTATTTACATGTGGTTCAATACTTTTCATCAAATAGGCACCCATTTCATATCTCTCTTCATAAGAAAGCCCTGGAGGAGTGATTAAAATATTAAAAATCAAGTTTTTATTACCTTGTGGCAAATAATCCAACTTAGGGAAAAGCAAGAAGATAATACTTACAGAGAAAACTGCCAATGATAAAATTGTAATAATTTTTGATAAAGTATTTTTCAAAGATAGTTTTACAATTGACATAATAAAATCAACAATTTTATGTCCAAAGTTAGCTATAGCTCCTGCATCTCTTGGCTCTTTTTTGAAACCCCTGCAAACTTTTTCCAAAGCATTGGGATAACAGAGATAGAAACAAATAGTGAAAACGAAACAGCAGAAGTAACAGCAATAGCAATATCTTTAAATAATTGCCCAGCCTCATCTTCTAAAAATACAATTGGTAAAAATACTGCGATAGTTGTAAGTGCAGAAGCTATTAAAGCTCCCCAAACTTCACTTGTACCTTTATATGCTGCTTCACCAATAGAATCACCACTTTTTCTATGTCTATCTATATTTTCTAATACTACAATTGCGGAGTCAACAAGCATACCAACAGCAAAAGAGATACCAGCAAGAGAGATTGTATTTAAACTTCTTCCCATAGCATCAAGTATTATAAAAGTACCAATAATAGAGATAGGAATAGCAACAGATACAACAGCAGTTGGAGAGATACTTCTTAAGAAAATGATTAAAATCAATACTGCTAATATACCACCAATCATAATGTTTTTTTGAACTAAATCAACAGATCCAACAATATATGGTCTTTGGTCATACAACCATTGTATCTTTAGGTTTTGTTCTGCTAACACAGTTGCATTTAACTCATTTACAACCTTTTCTACATCATTTGTAAGTCTTACAACATTTACATCAGAACTTGGTTATACCCCTAAGAAAATACCATCTTTTCCTAAGAACATTGCAACTGTACTTGGTGTTTCATATCCAAAATCAACCTTTGCAATATCTTTTACATAAACTCTTTGCTCCCTATTAGAAATAAGTAAAACCTCTCCTATATCTTTAGGAGTTTTAAATTTACTTACTGTTCTAATTCTATAAGCTCTTCTTTCAATATTTTGAATACCTGCTGAAACATCAACATTTTCAGCTTGTAAAGTATTTATAACTTGTGAAATAGTCAATCCATAAGAGGCTAATTTATTTGTATCGAAAACAATTTGCATTTGTTGTTCTCGTCCACCACCACCCATGGTACCAGCAACTCCATCAACCCTTTTTATAACAGGTTTTATCTCATCTTCAAAAAATGTTTTATACTCATCAATATGTCTAGGGTTATTTTCTAAAGTTTGTAACATCATCCAAATAACAGGACTTGCAGTTGCAGTTTCAATAACTGGCTCTTCAACCCTATCAGGGTATGAGCTAACCTCATTTAACTTATTTGATACATCTTGTAAAGCTGCTCTTAAATCCGTACCTAAAGAGAAAGTTAAAGTTATCTCTCCGGCATTATCTTTTGAAGAAGACTCATACTCTATTAGATTATTTAAACTTTTTAAGGCATCCTCTTGCTCTTCTATGATCTCTCTTTCAACCTCATAAGGAGTTGCCCCTGGCCAAGTTGTAGTGATCTTAATCTCTGGCTTTGTTACAGAAGGTGTTAATTGATAAGGCAAATTACTTAAAGATATAAATCCAAAGAGTACAACAATAAGTACTGATACTATTATCGTAACTGGATTTTTTATGGAAAATTTTATTAAATCCATTATTTATCCTATTTATTTATAATTTTTACTGGTGAATTAGGAAATACTCTTTCATTCCCTTTACTCACAATATTCATACCAACTTGTAAGTTTTCACTTGCAACTGCAACTTTGTCATCAAGAAATCCAATAATATTTACAGGTATCATTTGTGCCATATTTTTATCATCTATAAAAAACACTATGTTTTGATTAAATCTTTTTATAACAGCATCTCTTGGTAAAATCAAAGCTTCTGTTTTCTCTTTTTTTGATAAACTAACTTTTGCTTGTTGACCTTCAAAAATAAAATTATCTTTTGGTAATGTTGCTTTAAATTTTATTGGAAAAGTTCTAGTAATCTTATCTCCACTTGGAATAACAGCATTTAGTTTACCTTTTACAATTTGTCCGTCAATATTTATCTCATAAGTATCATTTACTCTTAAACCTTTGTAGATATCATAAGGTATATTAAAAGTGATTTCAGCATTTGTTGTATCAACTATTGAAGCAACTGCAGATCCTGCATTTACCCATTCTCCAAGATTTACTTTTTTCTCTACAACAGTCCCTGAGTATGGAGCTTTTATACTTTTTTTAGAAACCTCAATTTGAAGTTGCTTTAAATTTGCCTCTAAAGCTTTAACATTACTATTTGATGAGTTTTTTTTCAATAAAGCATCATCATACTCTTTTTGAGTGATAGTTTTACTCTCTAAAAGTTTTTGATATCTTTCATAATCTTTTGATGAGTTTTCTTGACTATCAATTGCAGCATCTAAATTTGCCTTTGCTGCCACAATTTGTGCATTTAAAATATCAGCATCAATTTGTACTAATGTTTTACCTTTTTTAACTCTATCTCCAACTTCAAAATTTATTGCCTTTACAACACCTGAGTTTTGTGCAGCAATCACAGAACTTCTATCAAATGTAACAGTTCCCACAAACTCTTGCAAAGGATTAACTTCACCTTTTACTAACTTTGTTACCTCAACTAATGATGGATTTCCAGCTGCATAAACTGATACAAGTGAAAATACAAAAATCAAAAATTTTCTTATCATAAACTTTCCTTACTCTTTTATTAACTTATTTGTAATTTTTTGCACAGTAGGTGCAACAACAAAAACTATTGGAAAAGCAAATACAAAGGCTTTTACAAAAGCTTCTAACCATTTTGAAACAAACCCATCTATAAAACCTAAATTTATAAAAGTTATAACCATACTCATAATAAAACTCATAAATAAGGACATAAAAAAAGCAAAAATCACTCTTCTATATTTTGCAGAAATCATTTTTTAACTTCTATCAAACTAAAAATAGTATTTATAAATTTTTTGAAATCTTCATTTGGATCATAGCCATCCTGAGTCATTTTCAATAAAACCAAACCTTTTTCAAAAATTAGTAAACCATCAGCTAACTCTTTTGCTTCTGGGATTAGCTCATTTTTATCAACACCCTCATGAATAAATTCGTTTAATTTTTGTTTAAAAAAATCGTGACAGCTACAGTTAAACTGTCTCATTGCACTATTGTTATCTGATAAAACAATAGATAGATACTCTTTATATCCATTAAAATGTTTGATATTTTCTTCACTTTCATCTAGCACAAATTTAAAAAAATGGTAGATTTTTTCTTTGGTAGATTTTATATCTTTTATAGCTTCTAAAAATTCATTGTGGTGTTTTTCGATATGTATATTGATTATTTCAAAAATAATATCCTCTTTATTTTCAAAATATTCATATATAGTCCCTTTACCAATGCTAGCTGTTTTTGCAACTTGAGCTACAGTAAGGTTTTTCATACCAACTTCATGAATCAAATCAGCACAAGATATAGCTATCTCTCTTCTTTTTTCCTCTTTATTCACTGCTTTTGGCGCCATTTGACTCCTTTTATATATATAAAATATATTTTATGACTGACCGTCGGTCAATTTAATCGTTTTGAAATTATATAGAAGGAAACTTAAAACATTTTTAAAATTTTTATGTAAGTTGACCGGTGGTCAGTTTTTGTATTTTTCAGTTATTTTTTATAAGAAAAGTTGATTCATAATTGTAAAACGGCTTTTGAAATGTTAGTAATTTGCTAATGAAATGTTAGTACGCTCTAAAATAGGCTTTCCTTGACTATAAAACTCACTCACTTTTCTTTAGCAAATTTATAGCTTTATTAACACTCCTTTAACTTTTCCTACTATTTCTTCATCATTTATTTTAATATTTGCGTATAAAAGGTTAGTGCTATTCATATAGTACTCTTTATCTTTTATTAGTATTCTTTTTATATATAAGCCCTCTCTTGAGTTAATAAGGTATATTCTTTTATCTATGATTGTCTTAATACACCTTTTTGATATCTTAATATTATATAGTTTGATGTAGATTCTATTAAGCTCTCTGGAAGTTGATTAAAGAAGAACCAATTGATAGATAACTTCCTCTTAGCTAAAAAACTCATTATCTCATAGTATGGTATTGTCCCTCTAGCTTTTTGTTTTCTAAAGTTGTCATAATTTATATTAAGTGCAGCTGCTATATCTGTTGACAGATCATTCTTTATCGTATAAAGGGATCAAGTTTTGGAAAGACTTATTTTCAATTATAATGAACATTTTAGATAGTTTTAATAGTATGCATCTGTCTTGTAGAGCAAAGCTCTCCGCTTTCTCACTTTTTTGCCTGCAAGCAGGATTACATGTTGTAAAAAGTAAGACAAAAAGCAACCAGACGGTTGTCGAAGCTAAAGTTCCCTCCAGCTTTCAAATAAGTTTTCTGACCTGCGGGGCTCCTTCCTAAACGTGACATTCAGTCACCTTTATCCAGTCAAACATGTCCTCAGTCTTTTCCGAAAATTATTTAAAAACTTCCGGCTTCAACAAAGTCTGGACTAAATACACTAGCCACAAACTTTCTGATGTAAATTTAATATAACACCAATTTAAATGAAATGGTACAAAATAATGCAAAGGTCATTATCCCACTTTCCCGCATTTGAGAAGCCGAGTGTTTATTTTACTTTTCTGAAAAGTTTTTCAACTGTTTAAGCATAACAAATATGCTGGAAGCATATTTTTATGTGAGTTTTGAAAAACAGAAAAGTAAAATAATAAGCGAGGGAACCTTCGGCTTTGAAACCCGCGGGATGGTTTCTTTGCTACTTTCTTTTTCACAAAAGAAAGTCGAGAAAAGTTTAGACCTACAGTAAAACCCATTTAAAAATCAAATATTACAAACAACAAATTACTTATTCATTATAAATCAAGCAAATTTTCCGCATAATATTTACAAACACCAAAAAATTTGGAGACAAAATGAAAAAACTACTTATAATCTCAATAATCCCTTTTTGCATTCTTTTTGCAGCAAACAAGAAAATGGATGGTTGTGTAGAACAAAAACTAAATGAAAAAACTAGCCTTTATGCTTGTCCACAAGCACTTTTAGAGGTTACATTTGCCATAAAACGTTCAGGTAAAAACTATGTTCGAGAAGAGGATGAATCCCCTACTATAAGAATCATATCTGAAACAAAAGCTCAGATTGTTAAGGTAAATCAAAAATAAATAGTTATTTTTAAAAGATTAGCTTTTAATATTTGTAAACAAAATGTAAAGATTTTTGCTAAACAATATTTACATATTTCTATTACAATTTGAATTGCAAAAAGAGTTTAATTAAATCGCACTCCTCCTTGATAAAAGTTAAACTCTTTTTTTTAATTGTTCTTCCTTATTTAAAAGGCTAGTTTTTTAGCCTTTTTTTATTTATGAAGAGCAACTAAGCTGTAGATTTACATGCTCAATTGGTGTTGGTTTAGTATAGTTTTCAAAATCTTTATGCTCATCAAAAGGATTAACTGCAATATTCAATAAATCATTAACTAAACTAAAATCACCCTGCTCTGCTTTTTCAATAGCTTCTTGTAACATATAGTTTTTGATAACATATTTTGGATTTACTTTTTTCATTTGAGTTTTTCTTTCATCCAAACTTCTATCCTCTTTTTCTATAACTTGTTTATAGTTTTCTAGCCAATCTTTTATTGCAGCAGGATAGATAGAGTTATCAGCTATTTTTTGATACTTTTGTTCCATAAGCAAATAGAAAAATGAGTTATAATCACATCTTGAAGCCTCTAAAGACTCCAATAGTTTTACAATCAACTCTAAGTTTGAATCTCCACTTTTACTCTCATCAAGACCCAATCTATTATTCATAATAGTTAAATACTCCTTTTGATGAATAGATTCAAAGTTTTTTAGATATTTCATAAGTTTTGAAAAATTACAGATTTTTCCAAGAGTATAAGCTAAAACTTCTAAATTCCATTTTGCTATATGAGGTTGATTGTTATATGAGTATCTTCCTTCTACATCTGTATGGTTACAAATATTATGTTTTTCAAAATAATCCATAAAAGCATATGGTCCATAATCTATTGTTAAACCTGCCATACTCATATTGTCAGTATTCATAACTCCGTGCATAAATCCATACACCATCCACTGAGCCATAAGTTTTGCTGTTTTATCAACTAACTCATAAAACATCTGCTCATATCTATCCTCTTTTTTTAGTAGATGTGGATAGGATTGTTTGATTACATATTCGCTTAAATTCTTTAGATTTTCTTCACTATTTTTACCCCTTGCAAAAAACTCAAAAGTTCCAATTCTAACCCATGAAGGAGAGATCCTAAGTACAATTGCACCAGTCTCTGCTTCCCCATAACTTCTATATACAGGATGGGTTGAACCAATAAGTGCTAAAGCTCTAGTAGAAGGGATCCCTAAAGCATGCATATGTTCACTCATAATATATTCTCTAATAGATGAACGTAAAACTGCCCTACCATCCCCTTGTCTTGAATAACGTGTTAGACCTGAACCTTTTGTTTGTAAATGCCAGTTATTTACTGCACCTAAATTGATGGCTCTGCCATCTCCTAATTGTGGTACAAAATAGCCAAATTGATGCCCTGCATAACCCATCGCATAAGGGATAGAACCTTTTAAAACATATTCACCATTTACAAACTTTATAAATTTGTCTTTTTGACACTCATCATAATCCAAACCTATCAAATCACATGCACTTTTACTAAAAGAGATAAGGTGGGGATTGTTTAAAGGCGTTGCTTCTAACTTTTGATAAAATTTTTCATCAAGTTCAAAATAATCTATTTTAAATTCTAGTTCTTCTAATTTCATCTTTTTTCTTCTATATGTATAGTTTGGTGATAGATTAGCTAAATAAGATAAAAATTGTCTTATATTAGCAAAACTAATAATTAAATTTAAGTTCTAAAAACTCTTATACTTTTTTGGTTATAATTGCGAAAAACTTAGGATATGAATGAAAGATTACAGTATAGAAACGGCACTTAGTCATATAGCAAAATTTGCACCCTTTGAAGATAAAGCGGGAGCATCACATTTTCCAATTTATAACACTGGAACTTTTGATTTAAAAAAACAAACTGGTGAAAAAATATATGATTATACAAGAAGTGACAACCCAACAAGGGAGGTTCTAGAAAATCTATTTACTCATGCAGAAGGTGGTGCAGGATGTGTTTGTACACACACTGGTATCGCTTCTGTTGCCCTACTTTTTGAAACAGTTTTAAAAGCAAACTCTCAAATCCTTGTGGAAGCTGATTGTTATGGGGGAACCTTTAGACTTTTAAAAGTGTTTCAAGACAAATACAATATAAAAGTTCATTTTGCAAACTTTCTAGATTTTGAACAATTAGAAGAGATTTTAAAAAACAACCCTATAGATTTGGTACTTTGTGAGTCTCCTACAAACCCTGGACTTAAGATTATTGATTTGGAAGAGGTAGCAAAACTATCACACAAATACAATAGTTTATTTGCAGTAGATAACTCACTTGCAACTTTTATCTCACAAAAACCTTTAGAGTTAGGTGCTGATTTTTCTTTGTTTTCAACTACAAAATATGTGTCTGGTCATGGGGCAGTAGTTGCAGGTGCTATTGTTGCAAAAACAAAAGAGTTAGCAAATGAGATACACTATTATGCAAATGCCCACGGTAGAAGCCAAAACCCTATGGATGTATATCTAATAAGTTTAGGTATTCCAACTTTAAATATCAGAATGAAAGCTCACCTAGAATCAGCTTTAGAGATTGTAAACTTTTTAAAAGAGCAAGAGTATATAAAAGCTGTTACTTTTCCAGCTTTAAAAGAACATCCTCAATATGAGTTAGCAAAAAAACAGATGAGATATGTCCCTGCTGTTTTTTGTGTTGATTTTACAAGTGTACAATTAGCTGAACAGTTTATAGAAAAAACAAAAATCTTTGGTGAAAAATGCTCCTTTGGAAGTCCTGATTCAAGAGTAGAGATCCCTGCAAAAATATCTCACGCTTCATTTTCAAAAGAGGAGTTAGCTGCAATAGGTATTTCTGATACTACAGTTAGATTCTCTATTGGTTTAGAAAATGTAAAAGATTTAATAGAAGATATAAAACAAGCAGTAAAGTAGTAGATATTTAGATGAATAACAGTTTTTTTAAGCCAATACCTTGTGGAGAAACACTTCCACCAAACAATATACATGCAGTTTCTGTTTCTATGCCAACACTTCAAGATGTGATAGATTATGAGGAGCAAACCCCTGAAGCATGTAGTAAAATAAAAAGTGGATACCCAAGGTTTATACTACACCCATATTTAAAAATCTTAGCTGATTTTATAAAAGATAAATACAAGGTTTCAGACAGATATGAGGTGGTAGTTTTAAGTTCACAAAAAGCTGTAAAACTTCTAAGCGATAAATACTATATCCATAATAAGATAGAAATAGATGAACCTTTTGGTGTTATTTTAGTACAAAAGGGAACTACTCAACTGCAAAAGGTTTTAACCTATATTCAACATGTGGGGTGTAACCTATCCTCTAGATTTGCAGAAGAGTATCTTTATAAGAAAGGTTTGATAAACACTTTACATCAAGAGGAAAAAGAATCAAGCAAAAATGCAAAAAATATAGTTGTAGATTGTTTAGCAAAAGCATACAATCAACCAAAAGAAAATATCTGTTTAGCTCCATCTGGGATGAATGCAATCTATTCAGTAATAAGAGGTTTAAACTCTATTCAAGCCCATAATGGAAGAACTATTTTGATTCAATTTGGTTGGTTATATCTTGATACAATGAATATTGTAAACCATCATTACCAAAGACAAAAAATCTTTGAAGATATCTCAAGAGTTGATCTACTTGAAGAGTATTTAAAAACTAATGGTTTTAAAGTTGCAGGAATTATTACGGAGATACCTACTAATCCACAACTAAGAAGTGTAGATATCAAAAGATTAAGAAAACTTTGTGATAAATATAATATTCCACTTATTATAGATACAACCTTTGCAACACCTTTTAATCTAAACCTACAAGAGTATGCAGATATATTTGTTGAATCACTAACAAAATTTGCATGTGGAAATGCAGATGTACTTATGGGTGCAATTATTTTAAATAAAAAACATAAACTAAGCCATATGAACCAAGAGTTTTTTAAACACTGTGAACCTGTGTATATTAAAGATATCCAAAGGATAGCTTTTGAGATAAAAAACTATAAAACAAGAGTAAAAAAGATATCATCAAATACAAAACTTTTAGTTGAGTACTTTAAAACCTGTTCTTATATTGATAAAATCTATTATTGTTTAAGTTATGAAAATAGAGCAAACTATAAACAAACAATGATTGATAACAACAGCTATACAGGAATAATCTCAGTAACTTTCAATAAACCATTTGAAGAGATTTATGACAAGTTAAACTTTGCAAAAGGCCCTAGTTTAGGCACTGAGTTTACACTTTTGATGCCATATACATATTTAGCTCATTACGATTTAATAAAAACAAAAGAGGGGAAAGAGGCTTTAGAAAAAATTTCTCTTCCGATAAACCTTCTTCGAATATCCGTTGGTATCGAACCTATAGAAGAAATTATTAATGAATTTAACAAACTAAACTTTCAGGATTGATAAGTTATTATTGTTGCAATAATATTTACAAAAAGGGTTTGTTATGACAATTAAAGCTAAGGTAATAGGAGCTTTTCTTATACTAATTGGTTTAACTTTAGTTTCAAGTTTATTTGTATCTTACAATATAAACCACATTGAAGAAAATGTAGAAGAACTGAGTGAAAAAGATTTTGCAGGTATCACTTTTTTACTTGAAGCAGATAGAGACGCATATCAATCTAATGTTGCAATCTCTCAAATACTTAATTTAAGAGATTCACAAAAAACTCAAAAGCTTATAGACGATGGAGTGAAAAACAACATTGAACAAGTGGGACAAAGATTCAAGAAATTTGAAACTTTATTAAAAGATAGTTTGCCAGAGCAAAGTTCAAAATTTGATGAGTTTGATACAAACTATAATAAAACAAACGAAAATACACAAAAAATAATCTCTTTATTAAAAGAGGAGAGTTATGATGAGGCACAAAGCTTTTATTTCAATACTTACCTAGCAAGTTATGAGTCTATGAGAGATATGATAGATTACTTTACTGAAGCAACTTATAAGATAATTGAGGAAGATGATATAGAAACTAAGTCTATTATTACAAGTTCATTTACAACTTTCGCAATAATTACAGTATTAAGTTTATTTGTAACTATTTTCTTTAGTATCATACTTGGAAAAACAATTAATGGTTCAATTGAAAAACTTAGTAATGGACTATTGGATTTCTTTAAATATATAAACAATGAGACTAATGATGCTAAATTGCTTGATGACTCAGGAAATGATGAGATATCAAAAATTGCAAAAATGATCAATGAAAATATCAAAAAAACACAAAACTTAATTGAAAAAGATGATGCCTTAATTGAAGATGTAAAAAGAGTAGTTGAACTTGTAAAAGGTGGTAACTTAAATCAAAACATTCAATTATCAACTCCAAACAAAGGTTTAGAAGAGTTAAAAACAATTTTCAATGAGATGTTGGTTGTAATTTCAAAAACCATCTCTAATGATTTAAATGAAATAAAAAAAGCATTAACTACTTATCAAAAGCTTGATTTCACATATAGAATTAAAAATGCTACAGGTGAAACAGTTGAAGGTATAAACGCTCTTGCTGAGATTATAAATGAGATGTTAGTAAACAATAAATCAAATGGTTTAACTCTACAAACAAGTGCAAATACACTACTTAAAGATGTAGATAAATTGAGTATGTCATCAAATGAAGCTGCTGCAAGTTTAGAAGAGACTGCTGCTGCTTTAGAAGAGGTAACTTCAAATATCACTTTAAATACTGAAAATATTATCAAAATGGCACAAAATGCAAATGCCCTAAAAAAATCTGCAAATGAAGGGGAGGATTTAGCTTCTCAAACTACAACTGCAATGGATAGTATAAATGAGCAAGTAACTTCTATCAATGAAGCGATTACAGTAATTGACCAAATTGCCTTCCAAACAAATATCCTTTCACTAAATGCTGCTGTTGAAGCTGCAACTGCAGGTGAAGCTGGTAAAGGTTTTGCTGTTGTTGCTCAAGAGGTTAGAAACCTAGCTGCAAGAAGTGCTGAGGCTGCTAAAGAGATTAAATCAATTGTTGAAAATGCTACAGTTAAAGCAAATGATGGTAAAGCTATTTCTGATAAGATGATTAAAGGTTATGTTGGATTAAACCAAAATATCTCTAAAACACTTGAATTAATTGATGATGTAGAAACAGCAAGTAAAGAGCAACAAACAGGTATTAGTCAAATCAATGACTCAGTTAATATGCTTGATAAACAAACTCAAGAGAATGCATTTATTGCAAACCAAGCAAGAGATATCTCAAATCAAACTCTAAGTATCGCAGATGAGATTGTAAAAGATGCAAATGAAAAAGAGTTTTTAGGTAAAGATTCTATAAAAGAGAAAGTTGTTGAGCAAACTTCAAAGCCAACACCAAAAGTATCAAAAGAGATTAAACATGTTGCAACTCCTAAAAGAGAGGCTACGCCTACACCTAAAAAAGATACAACACCAAAGGTAGAAACAAAAAAACCCACCACTCAATCAAAACCAAAAGTTATAACTTCTAATAGTAATGACGATGATGAATGGGAAAGCTTTTAAGCTTTCTTCATTCATAATTTTAATACCCCTTTTACCCTTGATAGATTATCATTTTTCGATAAGGTTAATCTAACAATACTATCAGCCATCGCTTTTAAATTGTGCATTATATTTGGTTCTAAAAAAACTATATCACCCTTTTTTAAACTTACAACTTCACCCTCAACTGCAAAATCTATCTCCCCCTCAAATATCTCTACTGTTATTGGAAAGCCTGTTTTATGATCAACCATAATTTGACCTTCTTTAAATACAATTCTTATCTCCTTTGAAGAACTAGTATCAAGCAATGGAGTAACTTGAACTTTTTCCTCACTATAAACTAAGTTTTCATATATATTTATTTTTTTCATTTTTAATCCTTTTTTGTGATTTTATAGAGTTTCAATCCTAAAAAAAATGATTTTAGTCAATAAATTTATCTATTTTTTCAATATATAAATCTATCTTAAGTATTATTACTTTATGATATCGATTATCATTTTTAATAAGGAGAAATAATGTCAAGTGCAATATTTTATGCATCAAGTACAGGAAATACAGAAAATGCAGCAAAACAAATAAGAGCAGAACTAGGAGGGAAAGAGGCAATTAAACTTTTTGATATCTCAACTAGTGGAGTTGAAAGGATGAATGAATACGACAAAATCATTATCGGTGTATCAACTTGGGGAGAAGGTGATTTACAAGATGATTGGGATGAAGCTTTTGATGAGTTTAAAAGTGTAGATTTTTCAAATAAAACTGTTGCCTTTTTTGGTTTAGGTGACCAAGAGAGTTATTCTGATGAATATTTAGATGCAATGGGTACACTTTATGAAGCTGTATCTCAAAACGATTCTGTAAAAATTATTGGTCAATGGTCAGTTGAAGATTATGAGTTTGACGAATCAAGAGCTGTTGTAGATGATAAATTTGTTGGTCTTGCATTAGATGAAGATAATCAATCAGATATGACTGAAGAGAGAGTTAAAACTTGGTGCGAACAAATAAAAGGTGAGATTCTTTAATATATGCACTCTTTTGAGTGCATATTAGATATATTGTGCATTAAAATACAACAAAACTCCAAGCAAGAACATAATAATTGGAGCTAAAATCTCAAAGAAGTTTATCAATTTATACGATTTTTGTGAAACCTTATTTAGACTTACACCTAAAAAAGAGGATAAAAATATAACCACTCCCATCCCTAAACTTATAAAAATAGAAGCTAATATAACAGCAAAATAGGTTTTTAAAACAAAGGCATAAATAAACAATATAACAGTTCCTGGGCAAGGTATAAGTCCAGCAGTTAAAACAAAATAGAGATCTTTTTTCATAAAGTTTGGTTTCAAACTATTAGTAGTTTTTGGTTTGTGAGCACTCCATATTCTCTCATCTGTTTTACAAGAGCTACATGAACAATCTTTATGGCTAATCTTATTTGAAAAGATATAAATAGCCAAAAGTATAATTAAAACAGCAGAAACCTTTGTAAGTATCTCAACTGAATCACTAACAAAACTATTAAGAACTGACTCTAATATAAACACAGAGACCAAAACAAGAATCAATGCTCCTAAAATGTGAATAAAAGCAGTAGCTTGAGAGATAAAAAATGCTTTAAAATAAGAGCTTTTATTTGATAAAAAATAAGAAAATGCCAAAGACTTACCATGTCCAGGCCCTAAAGCATGAATCACTCCATATAAAAAAGAGATAAGCAATAATGAAAAAATAGCTAGATTATCCCCATTTTTGATTTTTAGAAGATACCCTTTTACCTTTTTTGTGAACTCTTCTAGCCAGGTTTGATTTTTGTTTTCTGTTGAAGTTTTACTCACTTTTTTCTCTTCTTTTTTTAGAGTTTCTACTTTTTTCTCTTGCTCTTTTGCAATGGTTTTAAAATAAAAAGCAACATCTTGTTTGTTTAAAACCTTAGAAACCTCAAAAGGGGAATTAAATTTGATACTATTTTTTACAAGTAAAAGTATAAAATAGTTTTGTTCATCTTTTATACTAAGATATAAAATATTTTCCCTATCAAACTCATAGTCTAGATTGATTATATATTCAAAATGTAATAAAGAATTTTTTACATAGGTTTTATAGGATTTTATATCTATTGGGTTTGAATTATCTTTTTTGATCACTTTATCATAAGAGATATGAGTTAAAAAATTGTTTGGTTCTAAATAATCCAACAAAGATTGTTGAATAGGAATAAGCTCTTTTTTATCTAAATAGTTATTTTGATTCTCATCATAAACCTCTTTTAACTGCTCAGTAAAATCTTTTGTAAGAACCCATAAAATTTTTGCATCTTTTATTTTTGTATCAGTGGCATTTACCTCCACTGATACTAAAGTTTCTGGAGAATAAAGAGTACATAAAGCACAGCCAAAAACTGATTTACTGAAAAGTAAAATTAAAAAAACAAATCTATTTATATGAGTTTGCAATCTCGTTTGCTACCTTTATTAGATTTTCATCCCAATTTGATGCCAATGGATCAATATTTACTACATTTCCTTTTATTGTAGTTGAGATAGTTTTAGCTCCCTTTTTAGAAAATTGTGGTGCTACAAATACAATCTTAATATTATTCTCTTTTGCTTCTTCTAAAAGTTCAACTAATTGGGCAGGTTTTGGTTCTTTTCCCTCTATTTCAATAGCTATTTGTTTTAAATCATATCTTCTTGCAAAATATCCCCAAGATGGATGAAACACCATAAATGCCTTGTCATGGTATGGTTTTAAGATATTTTCTAACTTTTCATTTAAATCATCTAACTCTTTATAAAAACTTTCAAGATTGTTCTTATAAAACTCTTTGTTTTTTTCATCTATTTTAACTAAAGCTTCATAGATATTTTTTGCTTGTGTTTTTACTAAAATTGGATCTAACCAAATATGTGGGTCTAAGCCTGTATGTTCATGTTTTTCCCCTTTGTGTTCCTCATGGTGATCCTCTTCTTCATGTTTCTCATCCCCATGGTTTTTATGGTCGTCATGGTTTTTGGCTTCATGGTTTTCATGATCGTCATGGTTTTCATCTTCATGGTGGTGTGCAGCAATTTGCTCCTTTTTTATCCCCTCGTCAGTATCTACGATTAGCATCTTTTTATTTACACTTTTAAACCTTTCTAACCAAGCTTTTTCAAAAGGCACATCAATCGAAAAATAGATATCTGATTTTGACAATTGTCTCATTTGAGAGGTTTTAGGCTCATAGGTTGCTGGACTAGCTCCTGGCGTAACCATCACATTTACTTTTACTTTATCTTTAGCTATTTTTTCTACAAAATATTTTTGAGGTACTATTGATACAGTTACCTCTTTTGCAAATAAAATTGTTGAAAATAGAAATAATACAATTAAAATTTTTTTCATTTTTATCCTTTACTTTTGCAAGTTAGTTGCATTTTGGAATTTTAATAAACTAAAACTTTAATGCAACTGAATTGCAAAACTAGTTTTTATTTTTCAAATTTTCTTTTAAAAATAAACAGATATAATAATAAAATGAAGATTGAAGAGATATCAACAAATATAAAACTTACCACAGCAAGAAAAGCTATCTTAGAGTGTTTGATAGATTCAAACAAACCAATATCATATGAAGATATAAAAGATAATCTTCCAATGGATAAAGCTACATTTTATAGAAATATTATCAAGTTTGAAGAGGAAGGGATAATAAACTCTTTTGAATCAAATGACAAAAAAAGATATTTTGAGATAAAAAAGACACAACACTCCCACTTTATATGCAATGTTTGCTCAAACATTGAGTGTATTCATGAGGAGTTAAATATACAACTTAAAAATCACCAAATAGATAATGTGATTATAAAAGGAGTTTGTCCAAATTGCTTAAAATAAAGGAATTAGATATGATAAAATTGATAACTTTTGATAAGTTTATCAATAAAGAAGCATTAAGTGGAGTACTACTTTTTATTGCAACAGTTGCAGCTGTAATTGTCGCTAACTCCTCTTTAGGTCAAGCTTATTATGACCTTTGGCACTTACCACTTGGGATGAAACTAGGTGAACACGCTATTACTATGACTCTTACTTATTGGATTGATGATGGTCTTATGGCACTATTTTTCCTAATGGTTGGATTAGAGATAAAAAGAGAGATGATGATAGGTGAGCTTTCAACTGTTTCTAAAGCCTCTTTTCCAATAATAGCTGCAATGGGTGGTATGGTTGTTCCTGCGCTTATTTATGTAGGTCTAAACCCAAGTAATCCTTTAGGTTTTGGTATCCCTATGGCTACAGATATTGCCTTTGCCTTAGGTATTTTAATGCTACTTGGAACAAAAGTAAACCCAGCACTAAAACTTTTCCTTGTTGCCCTTGCTGTAGTTGATGATTTGGGTGCAGTTTTAGTTGTAGCTACTGTTTATACAGCTGAGATACATGCCGAATACTTTATCCATGCAGGATTTATCTATCTTTTACTTTGGGCACTGAACTTTAAAGGGGTGACAAAACTAACACCATATTTAATTCTAGGTATTTTCTTATGGGTATATATCCATGCTATTGGTATCCATGCAACTATCGCTGGGGTTTTATTGGCTTTTACAATACCTATAAGATCAAAAATAGATGAGAAAAAATTTATAAAAGAATCAAGAAAAGATTTAGATGATTTTGAAAAACATATAGATGATGTTCCCATATTAAACCATCATCAAATAGATAACCTTGAAAATATAGCTTATCACTACGATAAGGTCCAAAACCCTTTAATAAGACTAGAGCATAACCTTCATGGTTTGTCTGCATTTTTTATTATGCCTCTATTTGCTTTTTCAAATGCAGGTGTTTTGATAGACTTTACAACCGTTAGTGCTAACCTTACAATTGTTTTAGGTGTGATTTGTGGTCTATTGATTGGTAAGCCAATAGGTATTTTTGGATTTACTTATTTAGCTCATAGATTAAGGATGATTAAAAAACCTGAAAATATATCTTGGGGTGAAATTATTGCCGTTGGATTTTTAGGTGGTATTGGTTTTACCATGTCGATTTTTATCACACACTTGGCATTTTTAGATGAAGATATTATTAGTGCTGTAAAACTTGGAGTATTTATCGCTTCATTTTTAGCGGCAGTTATTGGGGTTATTTTAATACTTGTTAATAAAAAAGATAAAAAAGCCTAAGCTTTTTTATCTTACATATGAACCATTGTTGAAATCAACTGTAGTTCCATTTACATACTCAGGACAATCAGTAGCTAACCAAAAAATCACTTCAGCTGCCTCTTGAGGCTCTGCAAATCTACCACTTGGAACTGCTTTTTTAAACTCAGCTTTTCTCTCTTCTGAATTATCTTTTTGCATATCAGTTTCAACAGGACTAGGAGCAATACAATTTACAATAATCCCATGACTACCTAAAAGTTTTGCAAAGATTTTAGTTGCATTTATAAGCCCAGCTTTTGCAATCCCATACCAAATATCAGGATGTCCAATCTGTCCAGCGATTGAAGCTGTATTTACTATTCTTCCATATCCTCTTTTTTTCATATCTTCACTAAATAGTGTCATTAGTTCAACAGGAGCATATAAATCAACATTCATAATATGCTCTTTTGCTTCTAAAGGATAGTTATCATATGTATATTTTGGTTGCATATAACCTGCATTGTTTATAAGTGTATCAATCTCACCAACCTCTTCTACTAATGCTTTTAACCCTTCCATATTTCCTAAATCGTATTCAATCTTTTTTACTCTTGGGTGATCATCATAAAGGAAATTTGAAAAATCTCTTGCTACAACTATAACTTCATATTCTACCTCTAAAAATCTTTTTACAACTTCTAAACCTATACCTTTATTTCCACCAGTAATTAAAACTCTATTAAGCATTTTAAAACTCCTTTCTTAATTTTCCCTATTATAACAATGATTGTAATAAATATAAATGATATGTTTATGATTTTTTTAGTAAAGTTAAAAAAAAAGGAGGAATATTATGAAAAAGATACTGATTTTAGTTTTTTTTATGAGTGTTTCGCTGTTTGCCTTGGATTTAGTAAAACTGCCTCTTATGGAGTTTAAAGTAAATCACACTTATTCCAATGGCAAAGAACAAGTAATCACCTTAAAAAGGGAGATTGATGGTGTATGTTTAAACATCCCAATTGATGTTGAAAATTTTCAATCAGAAGATTTAGCTTCTTCAAAAGTTGATTCAAAATGTAAAAAAACTTTTGTAACAACAAGAGGACTTATCCAACCAATTGTTTTTGATGAAAAGATTAAAACTGTAGGGGAACTTGAGGTTTTAGAATTCATTATAGATAAATATGCTTGGAATAAAGAGAAATATATCTTAGTAGATAGTAGAACTCAAAGTTGGTTTGATGCAGGGACAATTCCTAGTGCTGTAAATATCCCTTATACTGATTTAGATTATGATGAGGATTTTATAAAAGAGTATAAAAAAGCATACAAAAACTTAGGTGTAAAAATCTTAGAGAATGGGAAATTTGATTTTTCTAAAGCAAAAACTGCAATCTTTTTTTGTAATGGTTCTTGGTGTGGACAATCATCAAGTGCAATGAAAAAACTAATTTCAATAGGTTACCCTAAAGAGAAAATGATGTGGTATAGAGGTGGTATTTCAGCTTGGGCTGGAGTTTCATTGACCCTTACTGAAAATATAGGAAGATAATCCTATATTTTTAGTTTTGATTAAAAAACTTTTTAAATGCAGCTGCTATCTCTTCATTTGTAGCTTCTGCATTTGGTGTTAATTTTGGTATTATCTCTTTTTGTTTTGGAGCTTTATTGAAAAGCTTATCTAGGTTTAGTTTATCACCTATTTTTTTCTTAATTGTCTCTTTTACTTTCTCTTTTGCCTTATCTTTTATCAAACCGCTTGTATCAACTTTTACCTTAGGGTTTCTAATCTCCCCTTTAACTGTTGTATCAAAACTATAATCTTTGATTTTAGTTTGAACTAAAGCATTTATTGTCTGCTTTTCAGTATCTAAAGTACTACTTGGTACTACAATTTTGGTATAAGTACTTTCCATATCAATTACAGAGTTTATGATGTTATTATCAATATCACTTTTTAGATTTACACTCTCATATATCTCTTTTGTAATATCAAATTTAGCAAAAGTGTTTATAAGTGTAGAGAACTCATTTTGTAAAAATTGTCCATTTATAAGTTTACCCTCAACTGAACCAACTTTTGAAGCTAGATTATAGTTAACATCTATATCTGATTGAGAGGTGAAGATTTCTGGATAATACATCATATGTAAAACATCTTTTATCTCCACTTGATCGATATTTGCTTTAAAATCATCATTAACTAGATTAAATGTCAATTTACCACCAAATAGTTTAGATAATCCATCTACACTTAAACCTTTTTTATTTTGAGTTATGTTTCCGTTTAGACTAAGTTTTCCTCTCATATTTGTTTGGGTTACATCATATAACTTTCCTAAATCTAATACAGAAACTAAATAATCACTTGTAAGACTATTGTCTTTTAGGTCAAATACTGCTTTTTTTACATCTATATTTGCCATAGATGTTTCAACTGTAGCCATTGTGATTGCTTGAGTTTTTGTTAGATTTGTTACTGCTTCTGCTTTAAAGTTCAATGCTTTTACAAGTTTTTGATTAAACTGTTTATTTACAAGTTCGTTGTTAACTAAACCTTTAGTTACTTTAGTTACAACTTTCCCATCTAGGTTTTTTACATCTGCATTTTTGATGTCACCCTCTATTGAGATAAGACCTGAAGCATATTTTGGTTGATTTACTGTATATAATAGTTCATCTATTTTTGCATTTTTGATATTGAAGAAGATATTGCTTGGTTTAAACTCAACTAAACTTACATCATATCTTGTATCACTTGATGCAAACTTACTTAGACCTACAACCTTAGCTGATGTTTTATCACCCTTAAAGGTACCATTTGTAGAAAAAGAACCATTTAGTTTTTGTTTTGTAAGGTTCTCTAATTTTGCTAAATCTTGAATATTGATATTGTAAGTCAAATCAAAACTAATAGGCATAACCCCTATTCCACCTTGAATATCAATAATTGAATTATCATCAATTGTAGCTTTAAACAATAATTCGCTTGTAGTTAATTTAAAATCGTTTACTTTTAAATTTACCTCTTTTTGCCCCTCATTTACTTTTTGTTCTATTAATGTTGCTACTAAAGAGTTCCCTGGACTTGTAAATAAAATCCAATAAGTACCAAATATAATAGTCGCTATAAGAAAAGTTAACCCAAAAAACAATTTCTTCATAAAGATCCTTTTGTAAAAACTTCATCTATTATACTTCAAATAAATTAAAAGCAATATTATGTTACCAATTGTAATTTTTCTGTAATTTTTCTCCTAACCTAATAAAAATTTAACTTATTTTGGTGTATAATTTTGCCCGATACAAAGTGATAAGTAGGGATACGCAAGCCGAACGGACTTTGTAAACAAAATATATTATAAGGAATTTGGAATGAAAAAAATCGTTCTTTTAATGCTAGCTTTCGCTGGTTTTGCATTCGCTGCTGAAGCAGAAGCGGGTGAAATGTTAAAAGCTTACTCTGTAGTTGCTGCAGGTATTGGTCTTGGTCTTGCTGCACTTGGTGGTGCAATCGGTATGGGTAACACAGCTGCTGCTACTATTGCTGGTACTGCTAGAAACCCAGGTTTAGGTGGAAAATTAATGACTACTATGTTCATTGCATTAGCGATGATCGAAGCACAAGTTATTTATGCATTAGTTATTGCGATGATCGCATTATATGCTAATCCATTTATGTAAGATCAGTCTTAGACTACAGATTTTATAAAATAAAAAAAAGGTCAAGAGGTTTTCCTCTTGGCCTTTTTTTATCTCTAGCTACAATATTTTAAACAATATTTTAAATCTAAAAAGCTATAATCTCAATCTTAAAAAGCGACCGTGGTGGAATTGGTAGACACGCTATCTTGAGGGGGTAGTGCCTTCCGGGTGTACGAGTTCAAATCTCGTCGGTCGCACCATTATTTTAAATCTCCTTTAATTTATATAGTCATAATTTTTATCTCAAAAATGGAGATTCATTCTCTGGGGTGTTCTAGCAAAATAAGTGCAATATAACTAGACCAAAAAAAAGACAAATAACACACTTAATAAAAAATGAAACGATTATTAGCTATATTCGACTCATATTATGATACTATTAGAGTAGTTATTCGTTTCAGGGATTAAATATGAAAGAAGAAATTACAAAGTGGATTTGGCAACATCAAGATTATCCAAACTTTAAATATGACAAATCAAAACTGACTGAAATAATCAGTAAGATTGAGTATAGCAGAGGGATACTTGATGGTGTCTCAAAGCTATTTGAGAATGATGATATTGTTAATATAGAGATAGAAACTCTAACAGATGAAGCTATCAATACCTCTTTGATAGAGGGTGAAGTATTTAAAAGAGAAAGTGTTCGTTCTTCCTTTAGAAAAAAGCTAGATAAAGATTTTGATGGAAGATATGATAAATACTCTACTAGGGCAACCGATAATCTTGTAGAGATTTTGATTGATTCAAATCTAAATAAAGATGTTTTAAATCTACAAAGGCTTCATGGTTGGCATAATTGTCTTTTTGAACATACGCAGTATGATAGGTTAAGTAAAATTGAGATTGCTAAGTTTAGAAGTCATAGTGATATGGAAGTGGTTTCAGGTGCCATTGGACATGAAAAAGTTCACTATAAGGCAGTACCTCTTGAAAAGCTAGATGATGATATGGAAAACTTTTTACGATATTGTAATGAAAGTGATGAAAATATCTATATAAAAGCGGCAATTGCTCATGTTTGGTTTGTGATAATCCATCCTTATGATGATGGAAATGGAAGAATTGCTAGAGCAATTACAGATTATATTTTGTCACAAAACACTTCAAGTACAAAGTTCAAGCTTTACTCAATATCAACGGCAATAAGTAGTGATAGAGTAGGATATTATAATGTTTTAGATAACACTACAAATCTATTTTTAAACAAAGAATTTGATTTGACCCATTGGATTTTGTGGCACTTAAATATTTTGAATAATGCTATGCAACAAGCACTAAAAAATATCGACTATCTTATACAAAAGACAAAGTTTTGGGATATTCACCGAAAGCAAGCTCTCAATGAGCGACAAATAAAAGTGCTTAATAAAATACTTGACATGGGTAGTGAAAATTTTGAAGGTGGGTTAAATACTAAAAAGTATATGGCTCTTACAAAAGTAAGTAAAGCCACAGCAATAAGAGATATATCTGAACTTTTAAAATATGGGTGCATTGAACAAGTTGAAGGAACGGCTGGTAGAAATGTTAGATACATAGTAAAAGTTTAAAACAAGCTCAAAACCACTCTATTTTGTGAAATATAAAAGTGTTAACAAATGTGATTTTAAAAGCCTTATAAAAGGCTTTAGAATCTTTCAACTCTCCTCATCGCACCATTATCTACTCTTCTTTGGTAAATATTTATTAAACTGACTCATTGCTATTAGTACAAATCCTATTGCAAGAAGTAGATATACTGCGTATAAGATATCTTTGTAATCATTAATTGCTATTTTAAACACCATCATTAGTGATTCTATTGAAAGGGCTATCACTATTGAGATTAGGAATTTTACTAAAAGTTTATTTCCTCCATGGGTTTCGTTTGATTGCTCTTTGAAAACAACTTCATGCTCTAATAGGTTTTTTGCCAAATCAAAGATTGCTAACCCTAAGGTTAAGGCTATAGAGGATTTGAAAATAAAGTGAAAGATATTTGTACTATCTTCTATAATGTTTTTTATAAAATCATACATTGCAAAATATACCAATATCAAAGCAAAGATTGTAAGACTTATACCTATTATTGCATAGATTACCCTTGAAGAGATGAGGAAAAGCTTTGAGGTAAAATCTGTATGATTAAACTCATTTAAGAGTTTATACAGATCAAAATCAAAAGCTATAAGTCTATCATCAACTTTTTTTACTAAGGTTATAACATATTTATTGCTTTTATTTGATACATATGGGGAGCTTATAAAATGATCGCTTCCCTCTAAATAGGTATTGTTTTTTAGGGTTTGTTTTATCTTATCTGTGTATTTTTCATTTTTACTATTTCTATTAAATATTGGCGAAAGTAAAATAAAATCCTTATCAACAGCATAGATAGTCTCAAGGGCATAAAACTTTAAAAACACATCATCTAAATTTTCACTTTTTACTTCATTTAGTTTAGAGAGTTTTATTTTCTCAAGCAATTGATTTAATATTGTATTTTTATTTTTTTGGAATATATTTACTAACTCTTTCATAACACCATCCTTATATTTATATATAAAAATTAAGCACCATAAAACTTTGGAAAAATCTTTTTAAAATTAGATTCTTTAGTTACCTTGACTAAAAGTTTTGAAATTATAAATCATTAAAAATAAATTTTTCTTTAAAAATTAGCACTCTATATTGACAAGTGCTAATAATATTTGATATAATTTCATTAAGTTGAAAACTCAACTACTAAATTAATTTTTTAAGGAGTAAATTATGGATTTTTCAAAACTTGCACCTTGGAATTGGTTTAAAGATGAAGAGAAAAAAGTGGACTATATCCCAGTAAATAATAGAAATAATTCTATTGCAGTTAAAAATAATACTGCATTAGATATCCAAAAAAGTTTTGATGAGCTTTTTAATCTATTTACAAAAAGCTTTGAGGAGAGATTTAATCACCTAAGTGAAAATACTCTTTTTTCAAAAAATAGTTGGATAAAACCCTCACTGGATATAGCTTCTCAAGATAAAGAATACAACATCAAACTAGAATTACCTGGTGTAGACAAAAAAGATATAAGTATAGAGATAGTGGATAGTAGTATGATTATCAGAGGTGAAAAAAGATTTGAGTCATCTCAAGAAAATAAAAACTTCTACAAAATTGAAAGAAGTTATGGAAGTTTTCAAAGGGTACTAAACCTACCTGAAGATTGTGAAACTGATAAAATAGAATCTTCATATAATAATGGGATATTATCTATAACTATTCCAAAAAAAGAACTTCAAAAAACTAATATAAAACAAATAGAAATAAAATAAAAATAACTGCAAAGTTTTCAAATAAAAACTTTGCAGTAACACTTACAAAAACAATCAATCCCCTTTTATAACTTAATAATATATATAAATTCTATAGCTTATTACAACTTAAGTTCAATTTTGTGACTATGTGGAATGAAACAAATTTATATAAAGGAGTATATTATGAAAAATGTAGATTCAAGAAGAAGTTTTTTTAAATATATGACGATACTAGGTCTTTCTACTATAGGTACCTCTTCGTTATATGGTAAAGGTTCTAAAAAAAGATTTGAATACCAAGATACACCAAAAAATGGTGAAAAATGTGTTAACTGTATGCACTTTTTACCAGAAACAAATGAGTGTAAAGTTATTGCTGGGTCAATTAGTCCAGATGGTTGGTGTAATTTATATAGAGAAGATCCAAATAAATAGTCTTATTGATAAGTAGGAACTTTTATAAAAGTTTCTATTTATCAGTTTGCAAAAAAAATCTCTTTTATAAATAACTTTCACATATACTTAAGTTCGAACAAAGTTTATACATTATAATATTCATTATCAATTAGAGATGGAGAAGATTAGTGAAAACAATTACAGATTTTGAGAAGTATTTTATCATCAGTGAATTTGAAGATGGTTGGGGAATGGAAGATGATGTTGTCTTCGAAGAACAACTTTTTGATTATTGTACTGAAGCTTTATTTATCCCTGATGAGAAAATAGAAGAGTTAAATATGGAGCAGTTAGGTTTAGAGATAACTTTATGTGATTTGGATATGGATGATGTAAAAGAGGATTGGTACGTAAACCTTTTAAAAAGTTCTTCAAACTAGTTTGAAATGGTGCAAGGCACCATTAAACTATCAAAATAGCAATACTCCTTGCTATTTTTCCTCTTTGTTTATTTCAGTTTGTTCCTCTACTGTTTCAGCTAAAGTCTCTTTTTTTGTTTTTTTCTTATTTGGTTGATATAAAGTGTGATGCCAATAAGAAAACCCTACAAGTGCAACACCAGCAACCACATGAAGTCTTTTCATAAACTTATTTTTCATGTACATAGAGGTTGCAACAGTTATACCCATACTTGCTGTCATTCCAATTTTTGCAATCTCTTTTTTTGTATCTAAGTCCACATCAGGAATCAACTTCTTCTTTTCTATTTCTACAATTTCTTCCATTTTATCTTTCCTCAATCTTTTTTAAGAGTCTTATCTCTTTAGATTTACACCTTTCATAGAGTTAAATAGTAGCCCAATTGTTGTTCCATTATGTAAAACAGCAGTTGTGATTGGACTGAATAATCCTATTGTTGCCCCAGTTAAGATTAAACTATTTACACCAACTGTGGCATTAAAGTTATAGTTTATTAGCTTCATTGTTTTGTTTGCTAACTCTTTTGCTTCTACTACACTAGCAATATTATCTTTTAATAAACCAATATCAGCAGTTGCTTTAGCTATATCAGCTCCCTTACTCATACTTATACCAACATTTGAACTCATTAGTGCTGGGGCATCATTTATCCCATCACCTACAAAGGCAACCTTTGCCCCTGATTCTTTTAGTTTGTTGATGATATCTGCTTTATCTGTTGGTCTCATGTTTGCATAAACTGTATCTACACCCAACTCTTTAGCTAAAGTATCAGCTTTCTCTTGAATATCCCCAGTTAGCATAACAATCTCTTTTACCCCAAGCTGTTTTAATTTTGCCAAAGTCTCTTTTGCATTTTCTCTAACTTTATCTCTCATTGCTATAGTTCCAAGAAGTTTCTTACCATACCCAACATACAACATGGTTTTTCCATCAAGTAAACACTTCTCAATCTTCTCTTCATGTCCTGAAAAATCTATCTTTTCATCATCCTCTAAAAAGTGTCTACTTCCTACTATAACCTCTTGATCATTTACAACTGTTTTTACCCCATGAGCAACAATAAACTCAACCTCTTCATGGTGCATATGAACAAAACCTTTTTCCCTTGCTGCTTTTACAACAGCTTCTGCTACAGGATGAAAATAGTGTTCCTCTGCACTTGCAGTTAAGTTTAAGATATCCTCTTCACTCCACTCATCATCAAAAGAGTAAATAGATTCAACCTCTAACTCTCCATAAGTTAAGGTTCCTGTTTTATCAAAAACAAAAGTATCCGCACTCTCTAAAGCCTCGATAGCTTTTGCCCCTTTTATCATAATCCCATCTTTTCCAGCTTTTGAAATAGATGATTTAAAAGCAACAGGAGTTGCAAGTTTTAAAGCGCATGAGTAATCAGCTTGTAAAACAGCAGCAACACTCTCAAAGTCTCTATTTATAAGATATGAAACACCAGCTAATCCTAAAGTAACAGGTACAAGTTTATCTGCTAGTTTTGTTGCTTTTAATCCAACTGCTGATTTTTCATTTAGTGAGCTTGAGATATAGTTTTTAATCCTTGCAGTTGCAGTATCTTCTCCAACATGCTCTGCCCAGATTTTAAGTCTTCCATCCTCTACAACAGTTCCAGAGATAACTCTTTCACCCCTTTGTTTAGATACAGGTTCACTCTCACCTGTCATTGATACTTGATTTACAGATGCTGTTCCAGATAAAACATGCCCATCAATTGCAATAGTATCCCCTGCTCCAACAATAACTATATCACCAACTTTTATCTCAGATGTATTTACAAGTGTTTGTACAGCTTTCCCATTCTCTTGTTTTTCTACCCAAGCTTTTTTTACATTTGGTTTGGCTAACTCTTTTATCAAATCATCACTTTTGTGAACAGTTGTTTCCTCAATATACTCACCAAGTTCTAACATAGCATTGGTACTATTAGCAGCTAAATAATCTTTTCTTGCTATACTAACCCCAACTGCTGTTGCTTCTAGAACCTTTGAAGTTAAACCTTCAGAAAACAACTCCTTAACACCCTCTATTAAAAGAGGTTTTGCAGCAAAAGAAGTGATGGCAAATTTTGCCATATGGTTAGAGATAACTCTTTCAGAAGCTAATGCTCCTGTAGCTCTTATCACACCATTTAAACTTGGTTCTTCATTATCTATACAAGGTAAACAATCACTTAAAAAAGTTTCACAAACTTTATACTTATTTATATCCAAAGATAAAAGAATATCTTCGATTGTATTTAATGCTTTCCCATCATGTTCTAAAACTATTGAGCCGATTTTTTTATTTACTCTTACTTTATTTATCCCATCAATAGATTCAAGATGTTGAATCAATGAAGAGATATTAAAATCTTCCTCTTTTAATTCTTCAAAATAGTATCTAACTCTTTTTTGAGTTTTATGTAAAACTTTTATATTATGGCTCATATTCTCTCTTATTACTCTGCTTCCATCTCCGCTTTTGCGTCTTCAAATCTCTCTTTCATCTCTTCAATTCCAGCAGAGAATAAAGCGCTACCTTTTGCAACTGTCTTAAAAATAGTTTTTTGTGCATTTTCATTTGTTAAAACATAAGCCCCAAGTGCTCCAATTGCAACCCCAAGAAAAAATTTATTTGTATCAAACCCACCTAAAAGACCAGCATTGTCTTGGTTATTTATATATGGATTGTTATTTGTTAAATTTAAATCTTGGTTATCTTGATTATTTATATATGGATTTGTATTTACTGAACTGTTTTCCATTACTCTTCCTCACCTAACTCTTCAAGTTGTCTTGCTTGGCAAATTTTTTCATTTACTTTTTCAATTGCATAAACACCCATTGCTCCAACTGATACAGCTGTTAACATTCCAAAAATATTCCCTTGACCAACATAATTAGCAGCAGCTATTGCACTACCTGTTGCAATTCCACCTTGAGCTGATAGTTTTAAAGAGTCTTTAACAGCCTCTTTTTTTGCTATCTCACCTTTTTTATATTTGTTATAATTTAAAGCAGCAGCTAATGCTCCAGCTGCTAATGCACCACTTACCACATGTCCTGTAACACTTCTTGGTGCACCAGTATCAATTGCTAATTTACTATTTGTCATCTTTTGCTTCTCCTTCTGTTGTTTGCAATGTTTCATCTTTTTTTGATTTGTATTGGCTAACTTTGTCATCAACACTAGCTTTTACATCTTTAGCAATCTCTTTTGATTTTTCAAACCCCTCTTCAACTGCTTTTTTTACTTTTTTAGCACCATTATCTACACTGCTTCTTATTTTTTTATTGTTGTTATAAGCAACAACTGCTGCTGCACCAGCTGCTACTCCTGCTATGAAAGGTAACATTATTTCTCCTTTTTATCTTTTTTGTTTTTACTAAATAACACTACTGCTGCCGCACCAACTAAAGCACCAATACTAAAAGGTATTATTGGCATATTACACCTCCTCGTTAATGTTTTTTTCCTCTTTATCTTTAACCACTTGAGAAACTACTCCTGCTCCAATAGCTCCTATTAAAGCTCCACCTATAAAAGATAAGTTAGTATTTCCTAGAAGTTTCATAATATCTTCTTGACTAACCTCTCCTGTAGCAAACTTAGAAGCCATTTGACTAAACTCATCCATCTTTGACATTGCTTCATCTATATTGTGTTGAGAGTATTGTTGATGGATCTGATTTATATTTACATTAGTATCATTTGAATATTTAGCTACCTCTTTTCTAAAAGCTGGTAGGTGATTGTTATATGATGCTGCTTGAAGTCTATAAAGAGTATCTAAAACATCTGGGTATGTTTTTGCATAGTTTATTAGATTGTCATACATTTTTATATTGTCAATCTCTGCTGCTACTGCAATCTCTGCTGCTTCAAGTAAACTATCTGGTGCATCAATTTTACCTTCAAAATCGTTTATTGGTAAGGCTACTTGATGTTTTTCCATTAACATTGCTAATTCTTGGAAATGTTTAATTTCTGCTTCTAAAACATTTGAGAAAGGTGGAACTTCTCCAAATTTCTCAATAACTTTTTTATAAGTTTCATAGGCATGATACTCATCATAAACTGCTATTCTTAAAACTTGATGTAAAACTGGCTCTTCAAAATTTGGATCTACTCTTAAACCTTTTAATACCTCTTCATCAAAGTTTTTCATTTGTACTTGTTGCCCTTCTAGTTCTTGATTTTGTTCACTATCTTGCATCATACCACCTCTTTTGAAAGTTCATTTAAAATATCTGTTATTTTATTTAAATTTTGTTGTTTTAATAAATCCAACCATAAAGTGTCTGGAAAAACAGTATTATCATACTCAACTGTAATAGAGCCAACTATTTTATTTACTTTCACTTTTTTGATTCCATTGATTCTATTAGGGATATCTTCAATATCTGCTAATGTAACATTATCACTTTGTTCTTTGATTTTAGGATTAACCCTTACTCTTATTCTCCCTTTAGTGTTGTGAATAAGTGTTAAATATGAGCTAATCTCTATCAATTTTTCTGGTGTAATCAATATTGTTCCTTTTTCGTAACCTAATTATGATATAAACAGTTTAATCTTAACTTAATACAAAGCGAGAATTATTATCAATCAAGATTTTTTATCCATAGCAAGTCTTGATGAGTTTGCCATAATCCCAGCTGTATGTATAATATGTATCAATCCTGCACCAACTGGTGTAAGTCTACCCAATGCAGATAAGCCAACCCCTATTAGGTTTGTTCCTGTTCCTATATAATAGTTTTGATTTACAACATTTAAACTTTTTTTACTAACATCGTATAGATTTACTACATCTTCAGGGTGTGAGTGTGTGATAGCTATATCTGATACTGCAATTGCTACTTCACTACCACCAGCTGCAAAAGAGATTGCAACATCAGCTTTACTCATTGCATAAGTATCATTAACACCATCACCAACCATTACAACCTTGTCATATTTTTTCTTTAACTCCTCAATAGCATCAGCTTTTCCTTGTGGAGTTTGGTTTGCGAACACTGAATCAAAACCAAAATCAAGAGCGAAACTATTAGCAACTTTTACCTCATCACCAGTTAATAAAGCGATATGTTTCACCCCTCTATTTCTTAAATCCTCAATCATCTGTTTTGTACCAGGTCTAACCTCATGGGTAAAGCCAAACACCCCTAAAAGTTTCCCATCTAAGGCTACAAATACTGCTGTTTTTCCACTATTTAAAAGAGAGCTTGTTAAATCTTTATGCTCTTTTGTTGAGATTTTATATTTTGTAAGTAAGGCTTTATTTCCAACCAATAACTCTTTACCCTCAATTTTTGATTTAACTCCATAACCAGGAATCACTTCTGTTAAAACATCTTGATCTATCTCTAGGTTTTTCTCTTTTGCATATTTTACAATTGAGGTTGCAATTGGGTGTGTATTTCTATATTCAGCAATTGCTGCATATTTTATTAGTGTATCTTCATCAACATCATCAAAAGTAACTAAGTCAGTAATTACAGGTTTTCCAGTGGTTAAAGTACCAGTTTTATCAAAACAGAAAACCTCACTTTTACTCACATTTTCTAAGGCATCCCCACCTTTAATAAGTATACCTAGTTTGGCAGCTTTTGCTATACCACCACTTATTGCAGTTGAAGCAGCTAAAACTGTTGCACATGGACATGACATAACAATCATTACAGAAAAAGCAGCAGTGAAAGAACTAGTTAAGAAAAATGTTCCTGCTGTTAGAAGAGTTCCAAGTTTAAGTAATCTATTTGCTAATATATCTGCTTCAAGTTCACTTGGAGATTTTTGCATAAGTGAGTACTCAACCTCTCTCATTGTTCTTGAGATATAGGTTTCATTTCCCAAAGCAGTTACTTTTACAAAGATTCTACCCTTTTCACAAACAGTTCCTGCAAAAACCTCATCATCTATCTTTTTAAAATCTGGTTCACTTCTACCATTTATAATAGCTTCATTAATCTCTGCACTACCATGGGTTATAATACCATCTGCTGGAATTTTTTCTCCACTTCTACAAACAAGTGTATCCCCATCTTTTAAATCTTCAAAATCTATCTCAACTTCAACTTCATCTATTAGTACATATACTTTTTTAACATCTAGTTCAACTAAACTTTCTATCTCTTCTCTTGATTTATTTGCAATATACTCCTCTAAAAGCATTCCACCTCTTAGGATATATATTATCTCAAAAGCAGCTGTAGCTTCCCCAAAAAATATAGCAATCAATAAAGTACCACTCATAAAAGTATGAAGTGTAAATTTATTTTGTTTTATATCCTCAAAAGACTCTTTTAGTAAAGGTAAGGCTGCAACAATAGAAACCACTGCAACAAGACTTAGTGGTGTCGCTGCTATTGTTAAACTAAAAATATTTTCTGCAACAAAAATATAAACTGCATAGCCACTCAATAAAACAAACTCGAAAACTTTTCTTTTCCAAGATTTCTCATCATGCTTTTTCAAATTACAGCTATTGCAACTACTATCCTCACACAAAGCGTTACTAACAGGAATAGAGACAGTGATTTTAAATAAAGAGTTTAATTTTTCAATTATATGTTCTAAAGTGGTGTTTAGTGAATATTTAAATACTATCGATTTACATGATGGATTTTTTCTAAAAGAGGTAAAGATATCAGCAAACTCTTCCTCTATCAACTCTAAGTTCTTTCTACTTGCAAAAATCTCAGATTTTAATCTAACCCTATTTTTCGCAATACTTTTTATCATTATTTCATTATTCATACATATTCCTTAGGTTATCACATATAAATTAAAAAATTTACTACAACTGATAAAGTGTTATAAAACTTTTATATGCAATTACCATTCTTAAAACAATATTTTTTCACTAATTTTAATAATTAGTATCAAAATTATGATTTAATAAATACTATTAAAAGATTTATTAAATCTATAATTTAGTTTAAAACTTGTTTTGCTATTTCTCTAATTTTGCTTGTTTCTAAATGATTATATCTCATTTTTATGATTTTAACAATTGGGTATAGATACTTCATAGAGTTAGAAGCATTTATCTCTCCTGCAACTTTATTTACTTCAGCTTGTAATCTTAATATTGACATTTTATTCCTTTACTAATCTTGATAATCATTATTAATATAATACATTTAGAATACTTAATTTAGTATAAAAAAATATCCTCCTAATAGATTTTTTAATATTATATTGTAAAATATTATTGTTATTTAAAAAACATTATAAGGATTTTAATGTCAAATGGTGAAATACTTAGTTCTACACTATACCTTTTTGCAGTAGCAACTGTACTTGTAAGTTTATCTAAACGGCTTGGTTTAGGTAGTATTTTAGGTTTGCTTGTTGCTGGTGTGATTGTGGGTCCCTACTCTGCTGGACCAATACTAACCAAAGAGGTAGAAGCTGTAAGACATATAACAGAGTTTGGTGTTGTACTACTATTATTTGTTATTGGTTTAGAGATGCAACCAAAAAAACTTTGGAGTATGAGAAAAGAGGTTTTTGGATTAGGTAGTGCCCAAATACTTTTTTCTGGATTTTTAATATTTTGTTATACATACTTTTATGCCACATCTTGGCAGGTTGCAGTTTTAATCGGGCTAACATTTGCCCTATCATCAACTGCCTTTGTTATGCAAATACTTCAAGAGAAAAGTCAAATGTACACCCCAATGGGGAAAAGTAGTTTTGCCATATTGTTAATGCAAGATTTAGCAGTTGTTCCCCTTTTAGCACTTGTACCTATTTTAGCTGATAAGGGTAGTTTAACAGATGGTCATCCACTTTGGCAACAAATACTTATAGCAACAGGATTTATCATAGCTTTAATAGCACTTGGTAAATATATTATGCCAATTATTTTAGACTATTTAGCAAAACATAGAAATAAAGATGCCTTCTTTTTTGCAGTGATGCTTTCAGTTATCTTTGCTGCTTGGGCAATGGAATACGCTGGTTTATCTATGGCCTTGGGTGCTTTTATTATGGGTATGATGTTATCTAGTTCAAAATACCATTACCAAATACAAGCAAATGTTGAACCCTATAAGGGTTTATTGATGACACTATTTTTTATAGCAGTTGGTATGTCTGTTGATTTAGATGCGATGATGAGTGATCCATTGATATTAGTTCAACATCTAGTTGTGATTATGGGGATTAAAATAATTGCTCTATTTTTACTAATGATTTATATGGGTTATAAACGCTCTACGGCTATTCTTTCTTCCTTTTTACTTTCTCAAAGTGGAGAGTTTGGATTTGTTTTATTTGGTTCTGCAAAAGCATTAGGTGTAATAAACGATGAACTATTTGTAGCTGCTGTTACGATTATCTCTTTTAGTATGCTTTTAACCCCTTTAGTTGTAAATATTAGTGAAAAAATTGCTGCAAAATTTGAAGAGCAAGTTATCGATATAGAATCAACTTATGTACCAGAGGATTCTTGGAGAGGTGTAGTGATTGCTGGGTATGGTCGTGTTGGAAGGTTGGTTGCAACTATGTTAGAGCAGGCAAATGTACCATATGTTGCTTTTGATATAGATTCAGATAGAGTAGAACTTGGTCAAAAAGAGGGTCGAGCTGTTTATTATGGAGAGTTAAGCGATTTTGATTTTATTACTAAGATTGGTTTAGACAGGGCAGAGAGTGTAATTGTTACAGTTGATAGTCATCATAACTCCTCAAGAATTGTATCACATATAAGAAACCAATACCCTACTCTTAGAATCTTATCAAGAACAAGAGATATGAGAACAAGAGATGCTTTACTAAAACATGGTGCCTCTTGGGCAATGCCAGAATCAGCTGAAGGTAGTCTAAGACTTGGAGCAGAAGCTCTTTTAAACCTAGGTAGAACAAGAGAAGAGGTTATTGAACTTCTTACATATTTTAGAAAAGATGATTATGAAACCATTAGGACTTTACATAGTGAACACTCAAGTGAAGATTAATCTTTATTTTCACTTATTAAAAAAATAATTAAGTTATTTTTTATCCACTTATGTTATTAATATAGATAAAGGAGATATTATGAGTAATAGTTACAATGGTATAATTGAAAGCAAATATCTACCTAAGCTTTTTTTTAATAAAGAGAAAAAACCTAGGCATGTTGGTGTAGAAGTAGAGTTTTCCAATCTTGATTTACGAACTAGTGTGAAGTTAGTAAACTCTATTTTCCCAGGTAAGATAGAAGAAGAAAACAAATATTATTTACAACTTACTAAAACAGAATATGGTGATTTTAACTTTGAGTTGGATGCTAAACTTTTACAAAAGATGCAAACAGATGGTATCTTTGAAAAACTAAGCGATTTAATAGGTGATATCTCAAATGACTTGGATAAACTTGTTGATAAAACTTCAAAAAAAATAGTTCCCTATGAGATTGCTACGCCACCAATACCAATATCTAAGATGTATAAACTTGATGAAATGGTTGAAAAACTAAGATTAAATGGTGCATTGGGTACTACAAACTCCTTACAATACGCCTTTGGTGTACACTTTAATGTAGAGATTCCAAGTGAAGAGATAGAGGATAATTTTAGATTATTCAAATCTTTTTTAATACTTCAAAAATGGATTGAGATACAAAGTGAAGTTGATATTGTAAGAAAAATCTCACCTTTTATAAACGACTTTCCAAAAGATTTTATTAAAAAAGTTATTGATTTAGATTATCAGCCTACAAAAGATCAGTTTATAGAAGACTACTTGGAGTTTAATCCAACAAGAAATCGTATTTTAGATATGCTTCCTATGTTAGCTTATTGGGATGAAAAAAAAGTAAGAGATACTCTACCAAAAGAGAAAATAAATAAAAGACCTACTTTTCACTATAGATTACCAAATAGTAAAGTTGACCAGTTAAGATGGGGTTTATCTCATGAGTTTCAACCTTGGATTATTATTGAACTATTAGCTTCCAATGAAAAGATTTTCAATCAATTAAGTAAACAATTTTTAGAAGAATTAGACTCAACTATATTTAATAAGTCAAAATGGATAGAGCAATGTCACAAAAGCGTACTAGACCTCTTATCATCGTAACAGGTCCTAAAAGAGGATTTATCTCCCGATATTTTATTAAGTTTTCTATCTTTTTAGCAGGTGGAAAAAGTAAAATCATCACTGAAAACGACAATTTTACAAATCTAGAGATGGATGGTTTACTTATAAGTGGAGGAGATGATTTATATAACGCATTTATAGAAGAGAATAGTTGTGACTTAGAAGATATTATTACCTATGAAAGAGATATTTTAGAGTACAAGTTACTACATAAAGCTCTAAAGGAAAAAAAGCCTGTATTTGGTATTTGCAGAGGTTATCAACTAATAAATGTTTATTTTGGGGGAGATCTATATGAAGATATTAGAAAAGATGGCTATGATTATAGATACACACCTTTTGCCTGGAAAAATATCTTTTTGAAAAAAAGGCGATTATTAAATAAATCTACAAATAAATTGGAGATAAAAATAAACACTTTACACCATCAAGCTGTAAAGACTATACCAAAAAACTTTAAAGTAGAAGCCATAGATAAAGATGAGATTATCCAATCTATATCTATGGAAACTAAAAAAAATCTAATTTTTGGAGTGCAATGGCACCCCGAGTATCTTTTTTTCGTTCCAAATCATTTGAAACTATTTAAGATACTTGTAAATAGTGCAGAGACTAAACTTTAGACTCTGTATTTAAACCTTTATAAAGATTTATACACATAAACAATAAAATAATCGTAAATGGTAAGCCTGTGGTAATTGCTCCTGCTTGCAAGGCGGATAAAGCTTCTTTCCCACCAACAAATAGTAAGGCACCAGCAATTAAACCTTCCATTGTTGCCCAAAATACTCTTTGAGGAACAGGAGCATCAACTTTACCACCTGAAGTAATAGAGTCAATAACTAATGAACCAGAATCTGAACTTGTCACAAAGAAAACTAATACTAAAATAATCCCTAGTATCGAAATAAATGATGACATAGCAAGATTATCAAACATTTGGAACATTGCTAATGAAACACTTGAAATACCATTTGCTAACTCACCAATATTGTTTTCAACTTGAACTAAAGCAGTTCCGCCAAAAGCAGACATCCATAACATTGTAATAATTGTAGGGATAATTAAGATAGCAATCATAAACTCTCTTACTGTTCTACCTTTTGAAACACGTGCAATAAACATCCCAACAAATGGTGACCAAGATATCCACCAAGCCCAGTAAAATACAGTCCAACCATGAAACCATGCTTCATCTTCACGACCTACAAAATTACTTAGAGGGATAATATTTTCTGCATAACTTATAAAAGTACCAAAAAAAGTTGAAAAGATATCTGTAGACATCCCAACTGCTATGATAAAAAATAGTAAAACAATAGCAACCATCATATTTAGGTTACTTAAAAGTTTTACTCCACCATCAATACCTCTTACAACTGAAAAAATTGCAACAGAGGTGATAAATATGATAATACCAATTTGAATATTTATACTATTTCCAACTTGAAATACATAGTCCAATCCACTTGCAGCTTGTTTTGCCCCCAATCCTAGTGAGGTAGCCAAACCAAATATTGTTGCAAGTACAGCTAAAAGATCAATAATATGTCCTAGCCATCCCCAAATTTTCTCTTTAAAAATTGGATAAAAAGCTGAACGAATTGTTAGAGGTAACTTTTTATTGTATGTAAAAAATGCCAATGATAAAGCAACAACACCATAAATAGCCCAAGGGTGAATCCCCCAGTGATACATAGTTGCACCCATCGCTAAAGAAGCAGCTTCTGCTGTATTTGGCTCAACACCTAAAGGGGTTTTATACCATGCCGTATAATAAGCAACTGGTTCTGCAACACTCCAGAACATAAGACCAATACCCATACCTGCTGCAAACAACATTGAAAACCATGATACTCTAGAAAAATCTGGTTTAGCATTTTCCCCACCTAACCTAATCTTACCAACTGGTAAAAAAATTAAGCTGATACAGAAAAGTACAAAGAAATTTCCAGAACTCATAAACAACCAGTCAAAATTGTTAATTGACCACCATTTAGCAGTATCTAAACTCTCTTTTGCAACCTCAGGAAACATAATAGTCCCCACAACAAAAAGAAGTATCATCACTGCACTTAAAAAGAATACAGGGTTGTGTATATCCATCCCCATTATCTCAACATTATCTTGTCCTATTTCATAATCTGTTTTATATTCTCCACTAATAACTTATCCTTTCATATAAAATCACTGTTATTTTACCAGAAAAAATTTATTATTTCCATTATATTATGTTTTTAATCACATTTAAACTGTTTATTTTTAACATATTTTATGTAAATAAAATAATGTTAATATGTTATAAAATCAATGTATTAGAAATTTTCACTCTAAAAATAATCTTTTTTATTTCTCTTGTTTTCATAATAATTATTATTTTAAAAACAATTTAATTTATAAAAATATATAATAATAACTTATTGTAATTTTTAGGTTTAATTTTTGAAAAAGATTTTTATATTATTTTTATTTTTTATTAATACATTTTTATACAGTTCAGAGTTACAAAACTTATTAAATGAGTATGAAAACTCATCTAATGAGTCTCTACAAACCATCAATGAAAAGATGGGTCATGTAAAGGTTTATTCCCAAAATGAACTAAAACATATGCAGTATGAAAAGCTGAGTGATATTTTAAAAGAGCTACCTGTAAATAACTTCGGAAGAAGCACTTTAGGGTCTAGTACCTTATCATTAAGTGGTACAAAAGCTCAAACAAGTGGTTATTTTAGACTATTTATAAATGATCATGAAGTGAGTTTTGCACACACAAACTCCCCTTTTATCACTTGGTATAACATCCCTATTGGTTTGATTGATTATATTGAAGTTTATTATGGAGAGGGTTCTTTTACAAATGGAAATGAAACTGGAGTTGAGTTTATTCGTGTTTATACTAAAAAAGGTATAAAAGAGAATGGCACAATGGGTAAAACAACCATCTCAAATGATAGTTCAAACTCACAAGAGTTTTCATACTCTACTTTACTTGAAAATGGTTGGTCATATATTTTATATTTTGCAAAGCAAAACAGTTTTTTTGAAAAAACATATAATAACCAAAAAATAGTTGATAATGTCAATCAACAATATGCTTTTTTAGATATTTCAAATGGTAAAAATGAGATAAATATTGGCTATACAAATCTAAATAAAACAAACTTTCAAGGGTTTTCGTTTGATTCAGTTCCAGATGATGGGGAACTACTATCTGATGATTTTTTTATCTCTTATAAAAGATATTTAACAGATGATAAATTAACTAAACTCTCTTTTTCTGTTGATATTCAAAATAGAAAATATGAGGAGAAAGATACAGGGGGTATAAATATCCCAACTCACCCTATCAATCTAAGTCAAAATATAAAAGAGTATCATGAGGATGCACAATTTATAAAAACGAACCTTTTATTATCAAAAACATTTAAAAGTGAAAATAATAATCTCTTTACTGCCTTTAATGTAAAAACAAAAAAACTTAAACTTAAAAATAGAACAATAGTTGATAATACAAATACAACCATAAATGTTGGTCCTTTTAATGATTATAATGAAACAACCACCTACTCTTTAATGCTTCAAGATGATTATAAAATTTTAGATAACCTTTATCTAATTGGGAATTTAAAATTTGACAAGCATATAAACAATGGCTTTATGAGTGATACAACAGAAGCTCTTTATAGAGTTGGGTCTATATATCTTCCTACAAAAAACTTAGGACTAAAAACTTTTTATACAATCACACATATACCAGCTTCATTTTATAATGAAGAGTTTGCCTTTGTTGCTCAACCAAAGTTAAAGTCACAAAAATACAAATACTTCACCTTTGAGGGTACTTATCTTTTTGAAGAATCAAAATTTACCCTTGAATATTTTAATGTAAAAATTGATGATTATATCTATTATGTTGCTCCAGGTTCAGTACCTTTACCAGGAGGAATGATTTTCCCTGGAGGATTTATAAATGTGGCTCATCAAATAAGTACAGATGGTTTTATATTTGATTATACTTATGATATTGATAGAAGAAATAAATTATCATTCAACTACTTTTTTAGTAGTTTAAGTGAGGTACAAAGTAGTTATACACGTGGTGGATATATTAAATATATGGGAAGCTATGATAAGTTTACATATTTTACCTCTTTAATATACAGAAAAGGTTTTGAGTATCAAGGCTTAGAGGTTAATAATAGTTATGATTTGAGCCTTGGTACAACATATAGCTTCGATAAAAATACAACTTTAAGTATAAAAGCAAACAACATTTTAAATAAACCTACACAAAGTTTTCTTTCAGATGCAACAAATATAGGAAACCCCTCTTTATCTTTGTATGATAATTTTGATAGAACACTAAGTGTTAGTTTAGAGTGGAGGTTTTAATGAGAACTCTACTTCTACTTTTACTAATCATAAACCTTCATGCGGATAACTATACATATTTAGTTGATAAATACGATAAAGATGTTGATTTAGAAGCAAAAATCATAAACAAAATTGCTAAAGATATTTTAAAAGAGAGTTTAATAAGTTTATATATTCCAAATATGAACTCTTTGGATAAAAAAGTTTATTCTACAAAATTTAACTTAGTTGAAAACTGCCAAGAGGCTAGTTTTGTATTTGTTAAATATAAAGATAATTTAAATGAATGCAAAACTCTAAAAAACAAGTATCTATTTACAAATAACTACAAAGCACTTATAAAAAATAGTAGATATTTAGGAGCATTTTTTTGGAGCAAAAGTAGACCTAATATTGTATTTATAAAAGATAGACTCACGGCAAAAAAACTAACACTTCCTAAAGAGTACAATCAATTTATAGAAGATTTTTAATGAGAAACAGATATATATTAAAAAATCCAATATATATGATATCTTTTTCAATTTTGATATCTTTTGCTTTGGCAACAATCCTTTATGGAACTATAAAACTTGAAGATAAACTTGAAGACAAGATGCTTAAAATCTCAACCTCTGATATTATCTCAATAGTTAATAATAGTTCTACCTCAATTAAAACTTTACTAGAAAATAGTGAAGATTATATTTATGATATAAAAACCGATGAGATACTCCAAAAAGAGATAGAGAGTAATCTTCATAATCTTTTAACAAAGAATATTAAATACGCTTACTTACTTTATAAAGATAAAAATGGCGTATTTAGATTTTTAGCCGATGGTTCAGAGGGTCAAGACAAAGCATTTATAAACCAAAAGTTTGATGTAGAGAGTCCAAAATGGCATGAGATATACGAAACTAAAACCCCAATTTTAATCCAACAACCATTATTGCAACAACTCTCAATAACATATTTAGTTCCAATTCTTCAAAACAATGAAGTAAAGATGGTATTGGCAATCGATTTTGCAATTGAAAAAATCATGGATATTAATAACCTAATCTCCTTAATTAAAAAGGCTATTATCTTTATCATCTTTATTATTATCATCTTCATAATTATACTTATAATACAAACTATAAAATATCTTACAGTAAAAAAGACAGCCTTTATAGACTCTTTAACAGATGTCTATAATAGAAACTATCTTCAAGAGTATAAAGATTTTATCAACCTAAGTGACTATATTTTAGTTGCATTAGATATTGACCACTTTAAAAAGATAAATGATACTTATGGCCATGATGTTGGGGATAAAATACTAAAACAAATTGCAAACAATATCCAACTAAGCATTAGAATAAACGATGATATTATAATTAGATACGGTGGAGAAGAGTTTTTAATCCTTTTAAAAACAAAAAGAAGAAACAATCTTAATGCACTAAATACTTTAGAGAGAATTTTTACAAATATCCAAGAAACTAAATTTAATATCTCGGAAAAAGAGACAATAAATGTTACAGTTTCAATTGGTGTAAACTTAACTCCTGGGAAATCAAGAACCTTCCAAGATGCCTTTAAACTTGCAGATATTGCTCTTTATAATGCAAAAAACAAAGGTAGAAATAAAATAGAGATATTCTCTTCAGAGGAGAATAACAATAACTACTTTATGACTATAAATGATATCAAAGATGCCATTGAAGAGGATAGAGTGATCTGTTTCTATCAAAAAATTGTTGATAATGCTACCCATAAAGATTTACACTATGAGGCTTTATTAAGAATTGTTACTAGACAAGGTGAGATAATCACTCCAGATAAAATTTTGCCAGTAATAAAAGGTACCTTTATCTCAAGAAATATCACAAAAAGAGTTTTAAAAATCTGTTATAACAAACTAAAAGAGGATGAAAACCTATATCTAAATGTGAACTTAAATCCACAAGATATTATCAATGATTCTATTTTATCTTTACTTAAAACCTTTGCCTTAGAACCAGAGATCTCTACAAGACTAGGTTTAGAGATAGTTGAGAGTGAAGATATAATCAATTATAGTGATTCAAAGAAAAATCTACTAATGTTAAAAAACTTAGGATATAGTTTATATATTGATGATTTTGGTAGTGGTTATTCTAACTTTATCTACCTAACTGAGATAAATACTGATTATATAAAAATAGATGGTAATATTATAAAGAAAATACTTGATGATGATGTTTCTTATTTAGTTGTTAAAAGTATAGTAAACTTTGCAAAAGAAGCAAATATTAAAGTTATAGCTGAATATGTAAGTAATAAAGAGATTTATGAAAAAGTAAAAGCTCTAGATATTCAATACTCTCAAGGGTATTATTTTCATAAACCTGAGCTTATTTAACTTAAATTTAGAAAAGTTAAATATAAAAAATGTTAGAAGTATAGTTTATTTAAAAGGGTATTTATGAATTTAAATTTTTTTAAAATCTTAATTGTTTTATTTCCTATTTTATTATTCTCACAAGAAAATGTAAATGACCAAATACAAAAAAATAGACTTGTTGATGAACATCTAAATGAGCAAGTTGTTGTAGCCAACGAGGTTATAAACAGAATAAACAAAGAGAAACTTTTAGAACAAGAGAAATTAAAAAAATTCAATGATGAGATAAACTATTTAGAGAATAGAATCGATATAAATAAAAGAGAAAACAACACTCTAGCTGTAAAAAGGGATGAAGTAAGAATTCTTATTTTAAAAGAGAAAAAAGCATTTAATGATACTTTAAAAAAGATTGTCAAAGGGAAAAAAGCCTATAAAAGTAAAGAGTATTTTGAAACTCTTCTAAGGGAAAATATTGAATCTCTACAAAATAGTCCATTAGATAAATTTAGAAAAGACTACCTACAACAAAAAGAGAGTTATGGAGAGATATCAAAGGAGTTTGTATCAAATTATGAGGAGCTTCTAAATCAGAATTCTCAACAACTTTTCACACTAAAATATCTTTTAGAAAATATTAGTTCATATAGAAAAACAAACTTTTTTATTGACCAGTTTAATATCCAATATTTGATAAATACTATTGATTCTTCAGACTATATCTCAACACTATCAGAGTTCACTTCATACCACTTAAAATTCTCTATTGGTGAAGTTATTGTAGTTATCTTAATAATGGGATTTTTTAGACTACTAAATACTAGAATTATCACCCTATTGAGTAGTTTTATTTGTAAGTTCTTTATAAAAAACTGTGATGAAGATTTTGAAGAATATTTAAGTAAATCTATACAAAGACCACTAGTTTTAGCTTTATACACATTGTCAATTCAAATTTCAATATTTATTTTAGTAAAAGATACAATATTTATAAATAGCATTATCCCTTGGTTAAACACTTTTTATTTAGCACTATTTACTTGGGCTATTTATAGTTTTTTAACAAATGGTATCTCTAATTTTGCACAAAACTTAGTGGAACGATATCCCAATGTTAGAAGGGAGATGATTGTATTTATTTTAAGAATCACAAAAATATTATTGATAATCTTAGTGATCCTATTTTTATTTTCTCAACTTGGATTGGATATAAAAGCCATAGCTGCTTCACTTGGTGTTGGGGGTATCGCCATAGCCTTAGCATCTAAAGATACCCTTGCAAACTTTTTTGGCTCACTTAATATCATGACAGATAACTCTTTTTCTCAAGGTGATTGGATAGAAACAAATAGTATAGAGGGAACTGTTGTAGATATAAGGATGAGAACAACAAGGATTAGAACCTTTGATAATGCAATGATTACAATTCCAAACTCTGAATTAGCAAATGCAAATATAAAAAACTATTCAAAAAGAAAGATTGGTAGAAGAATCGATATGAAAATAGGTATAACCTATGAGTGTAAAATGGATGATATAGTAAACCTAAAAAATGATATCAGAGAGATGTTACATGAACATGAAGATATCGCAACAGAGAAAAATGCAATATTAAATGTAACTAGAAAATTTGAAGCTATTAAAAGGGAAGATTTACAAGGGGTTAAAAGAACTCTTTTAGTATTTATTGATGAGTATGATAAAAGCTCTATTAATATCCTAGTTTACTGTTTTTCAAGAAGTCCAGATTGGGAAAAATGGTTAGAGGTAAAAGAGGATGTAATTGTTCAAATTGAAAGATTAGTGAAGAAAAATAATTGTGAATTTGCATACCCAACACAAACCCTACATATAAAAAACTAATTGTTGTATTATTTATTATTTTAAAAAACTTATTTTATTATTAATAAAATAAACTCTTATTAAAAAGATGCTAAAATTATTACTAATCAATTATTTTATGATTATTTCATAAAAAAATAACCTTAGTAGGATAGAAGTGCATGACAATTAAGAAAAAATCTTCATTTTTGATAGCGGTATTTGGTATATTGGTAATAGTAAATGCAATAAGTATATTTTTTGCATTGAATAAAATAGAAAATGCAAATAGTAACTTAACTAGGGAAGCAGAGATAACAAACCAGCTTCAAAACCTAAAATATGTGATTAAAAATCTACAAGAAGTTGCAACAGATATTGCTTTAATGGGTGAGAAAGATGACTTCCCAGAGATTAGTGAAATTGAAGATAAATATCATACTGTAAATAAAGAATTAAAAAAACTAAAACTTACTAAAGAAACAACCGATACTCTAAATAAAATCAATACTCAATTTTCAAGATTTGTGACATTCTCTACACAAATGGCAAAAGCTGGTATCTCTAAAGTTGAAGCAAAAGAGACTTCCCTAAAAGATATGGAAAAGTTTGATTCAGCAGTTGAAAATCTTGAAACTACACTTGATAGTATAAAAGGTATTGATAGTTTTACTATACTAAAAATCAAATATAGAATATTATCTATCCAAGAGATTTTAACCGATGCACTTGCAGTTGGAGATATTAGTGGATTTAAAGAGGCTGATGCCGTACTTAATGAACTAACAGATATGTTTTATGAGATCTCAGTTTCTACTCCTGAATTAGAAGATATGATTTTTAACCTTAATGATAAAATTCTTGATATGTCATACTTAGGGAAAGTTATGGCTGGTCATGGGGAAGAGTTTAAAACCAACTTTTATAAAACAAAAACCCTTATGAATGATGTTGATACTATCTATACAAATATAAAAAAGAATATAGAAAAAACTGTAGAAAAACAAGAAAAACTACTACAAGAAACAGCAATACAAAGTAATGAGACTATTAGTTTATTTGAAACTGTTTTAGTTTTATTAACTATAATTTTTCTAATCTCAGTTGTATTTTTAGTAGTTATCATAAGAAATATAATCTCAAATGTACAAAAACTTGATACTGCAGTTGAAAACCTATTAACTTCAAACGAAGCTTCAAAAGTAGATATAACAACAAATGATGAGATTGGAAACATCTCTAAAAACTTCAACCTTTATATTGAAAAAATCAACAATAATATCCAACAAGATATCTTAGTAATAGATGAAGCAAAAAAAGTTATTGGAAAGGTAAATGTAGGCTTATACAATGAAAGAATTCAAAGAAAAGCCGCTTCAAATGAGGTAACAAACCTAATCACTGTTATCAATACAATGATTGATTCAACCCAAAATAATCTAACAAAAATATCAGAAGCTTTAATTGAGTTATCAAAGGCAAAATACGATACTGATATCCCACATATAAATGGAGCAACAGGTTTAATCTCTTCTGTTTTAAATGGAACAAAAGTAACCCAATCTACAATCAATGAGGTTATGGCTTTAATTGATAACTCAAATAAAAGATTAACTTTTAGTGCTGATGATTTATCAAAAGCATCAAGTGAGTTGAGTAAATCTTCAAATGAACAAGCAGCAGCCTTAGAAGAGACAGCAGCAGCTATTGAAGAGGTAACTTCAGCTATTGAAGGAACTACAGAGAGTGCTGCTAAGATGTCTCAATATGCACAAAGTGTAACAAACTCATCAAAAGCTGGTATTGAGTTAGCTTCTAAAACTTCTAATTCTATGGATGAGCTAAGTAATGAAGTAAATACAATCAATGAAGCTATCACAGTAATCGACCAAATAGCCTTCCAAACAAATATTTTATCACTAAATGCAGCTGTTGAAGCGGCAACAGCAGGAGAAGCTGGAAAAGGTTTCGCAGTTGTTGCTCAAGAGGTTAGAAACCTAGCAGCAAGAAGTGCAGAAGCAGCAAATGAGATAAAAGCTTTAGTTGAGAGTGCAACGCTAAAAGCTAAAGAGGGTAAATCTGTTTCAGATCAAATGATAAAAGGGTTTAATGAACTAAATACAGATATTACAGATACAATCTCTTTAATTGCAGATGTAGCAAATGCTACAAAAGAGCAAAGAGAGGCAATGGAGCAGATTAATACCACTATTAACTCTCTTGATCAAGAAACACAAAAAAATGCCGCTTTAGCTTCACAAATTAGTCAAATGGCAGGTGATACAAAAAATCTAGCACTTCAACTTCAAGCAGCAGTTGATAGAACAAGTTTCTCTCCTGAAGCTAAAAGAAAAGTTTGTGATTCAAATATGATATTTGATTTAAATAAATTAAAATCTGATCATATCAACTTCAAAAACTCAAACTTCTGTATGTGTAAAGCTGGAGATAGATTTAATGTAAAACCTCATACAGAGTGTGATATGGGTAAATGGCTTATAGCAAATGAGAACTCTGAGTTTGCACAAACTGAACTTTGGGAAAAGATAAAAGAGTCTCATAGAAGAGTACACGATATGATGCAAGATACTGTTGATTTATATTGTGAAGAGTATGAAAATGGTCAAATTGTTGCAGTAACAGAAAATCTAGAAAATCAAGTAAAAGAGATATTTGATATGTTAGATGAGTTAAAAGAACACAACTGCGATATTCAATTTCAAAAAAGGAAAAACTAGTTATGCCTAAAGATATAGAAACTGTTTTAGAAGATAGTGCTTTTTTGGTAAGTGAAACTGATGCAAAAGGGATGATAATCTTTGCAAACGATCAGTTTTGCAAAGTTGCAGAATATGAACTTGATGAACTTGTTGGGAAAAACCACAATATAGTAAGACATGAAGATATGCCAAAGGCAGCATTTCAAGATTTGTGGGATACAGTACAAGGTGGAAAAGCTTGGCAAGGATTTGTAAAAAACAAAACTAAATCAGGTGGTTATTATTGGGTTTTTGCTACAGTTTATCCATATAAAAATGAAAATGGTGAACAGTGCTATATCTCTTGTAGAAGAAAACCCTCAAGGGAAAATATAGAAAAATATTCACAACTTTATAAAACTATGCATTAAGGATTTCCTATAGACAAAGAGCCTTGTAGACACTGTAAAAGTGAGATAGAGAGTAAAATCAGGCGATGCCCTTACTGTGGAACTCTAAACCCCACAGTAAAGATAAAAGATATCTTTATAGGTATTTTTGTTGTTTTATTTGTGATGAGTATAGTTACTTACTTTGTAAATAACTAAGCTCGTCTTCTTAATACCCCTAAACCAAACCCAATAGCAAGTCCAATAAAGTGTGAGTACCAAGCTATTGGAAGTCCAATAATCACAGGTGCAACTGAGATTATTAAAATCCAAGTTATGATACCTTTTCTTTGAACCTTATCAAAATATGCAAAATATCCTAAAAGTACACATATAGCCCCTGATGCACCTACAAGTAATACTTGATGATCTAAATAGTAAATATATAAATAACTAAGTAGTGAAGTTAATAAACCACCCACAAAATATACAAGTAAAAACTCTTTTTTCCCTCTATACTTTTCTATTGGATTACCAAATTGATAAAGTACAAACATATTCATAGCTAAGTGCCCTATCCCACCATGGGCGAACATGGTTGTAAGTGGTTGCCAGAAAAAATCTGCTTGGGTAAAATATATATTTAATCCTAAATAGTAACTTCCATATTGTATATTTGTTTGTACAATATACATAAAAATTGTTATACCAATTACTATATTTGTTAATGTAAAATTATTGTTTGTAGTTTTGAACATAGTTTCTAAATACCTTTATTGAACAATCAATTCTATCTTTGATTGCATTATTATACATAAATTTAAAATCACTATAAACTCTAAATATCTCTGTAGAGTCTATTCTAAAAGAGGTTAAAACTAAACCAGCATTTAAGTTTTCTTTATTCTCCTTGGTTTTATCCTCTTTATCTGTTTCTATTATCTCATATTTTATCTTCAAAAACTTCTCTAGTTTATCTTTAGGCTTTGTTTCTAAAGCTAAAATATAACTCTCATTTGCCTCTTCTAAACTTATTATCTCTTCTATTTTAGATTTTATATGGATCGATTTAAGATAAGAGCCCTCTAATTTATAATACCCTTTATCTATAGCATTGATAGATTTCTTTAGAAGTTTTTCATTAAAAATTTTGACATAAGTGTGGGATTGTTTTTCACAAGGAAGTTTTTTTATTTTGTTTGTGTCATCAACTATAAATTTTGTATATAAAACCAAAACTATAGAGATTATTATAATTGACGCAAGTGTAAAGAAGTTGTTTACTATTAAACTATCTCTAACTTTGCGTCCCATGTTTTTTTAGATTAATGCCTCTTTTAAAACATCATCAATTGTATCTACTGCTTTAATCTCCATTGCATCTTTTACCTCATCAGGTATCTCATCTAAATCTCTTTGGAAATTTTTTCTAGGGATTAAGGCTAGTTTCATTTTTGCTTTATATGCTGCAATAAGTTTCTCTTTTAGTCCACCAATTGGTAAAACCTTTCCTGTAAGTGTAAGCTCACCAGTCATACAAACATCAGATTTAACTTCCCTTTCACTAAGAATTGAAGCTAAAGTTGTAGCCATAGTTATCCCTGCACTTGGTCCATCTTTTGGAGTTGCACCCTCTGGGATATGTAAGTGAATATCAAATCTTTTATAGATTTCACTAGCATCAAGTTTTATTTTCTCTTCACTCTCTTTTTGTGTTTTAGGGATAATCTCTTGAGGAATTTTTATCTTCTTACTATCAATTAAAAGTTTAACTACAGAATAAGAGATTCTTGATGATTCTTTCATCACATCACCCATATTTCCTGTTACATTTAAACTACCTTTACCTCTAAGTTTTACTGCCTCAATCTTTAATACATCTCCACCAACAGCTGTCCATGCAAGTCCATTTGTAAGACCAATAGAGTTTTTCTTATCTGCTGGGTCAATCTCAAAGATAGGATTATCTAAGAACTCTTTTATATTTTTTGTATTTATTGAAACTTTTTTCAAATCAGGGTTTTTAAGAAGTTTTTTCACTGCCTTTCTAAAAAGTTTTGCAAAAATTCTTCTTAGGTTTCTAACCCCAGCTTCTCTTGTATATTTAGAGATAATAGTCTCTATTGTAGTTTTAGATAAAACAATCTCACTTCTTTTTAGACCATGCTTCTCTAACTCTTGTGGGATTAGATAATCTTTTGCAATATGATACTTCTCATTTGGAGTATACGAAGACATCTCAATAAACTCCATTCTATCTCTTAGTGGAGCTGGAATTCTTCTAATATCATTTGCAGTTGCTACAAATATAACTTGAGATAAATCGATTGCAAAATTTAGATATAGATCTCTAAACTCATTGTTTTGTTCTGGGTCTAAAACCTCTAACATAACAGCTGTAGGATCACCTCTATGGTTTGCTCCTAGTTTATCAATCTCATCTAAAACCATAACAGGATTCATACTTTTTGCATCAGTTAAACCCTTTACAATTCTACCTGGCATCGCTCCAACATATGTTCTTCTATGTCCTCTTAACTCATTTACATCTTCCATTCCACCTAAAGCTACTCTTACTAGTGGTCTTTTTAATGCCTTTGAAATAGAGTTTGCAAGTGAAGTTTTACCAACACCTGGAGGTCCTACAAAACATAGAACAGTACCCTTTGATTTATAGTTTTCGATTTTTCTTATCTCTAACATCTCTTTTACAGCGAAGTATTCAGCTATTCTCTCTTTTGGCTTTTCTAAAGAGTAGTGATCTTTATCCAACTGACCTTCAACTTTCTCAACTGAGATTTTCTCATCTGAGTATGTTCCAAATGGGATCTCTAAAATGTTTTCTATATAGGTTTGAAGAAGAGCACTATCAGGCGAGTCTTGGTGCATTCTACTTAGTTTATCTATTTGTTTTTTAGTCTCTTTATACCCATCTTTTGGCATAAAAGGTTTAAGTTTTTTCAATCTTTTTTTGTAAGCTTTAATCTCACTCTCTTTTTGATTGTCTGTACCTAACTCTTTTTGGATAGCTTTAATCTGCTCTTTTAAGAAATAGTCTTTATGAGTTTTTTCGATTTTTGAGTTAACTTTTTGAGTTATCTCTTTTTGAATTCTAAGACTCTCAATCTCTTTTTTTATCGCTTCAATTATCTCTAAAAGTCTTATCTCAACATTTTGTTGAGAGAAAAGCTTATAAGCATCCTCTTTTTTGATTCTTAAAACAGAAGAGATAAGATCTGCAATTCTAGTTGCATCATCATTCTCTTCAATTGTTTTAATCAAATCTGCTGGAAATTTTGAGTTAACTCTTGATAGTTTTTTTACTTGTTCCCTTAATACATCAATAATAGAGTTAACACTCTCTTTTGAGTATTCCTCCTCATTTAACTTATCAACATATGCATGGATAGGTTTTTCAGGGTCAAAACTTTCAATTTTACCTTTTGCTAAACCTTGAAAAAGAACTTTTATTTTTCCATCTGGTAAAGTCACTTTTCTCATGATGTTTCCAATCACCCCAACATCATAAAAACCGTCAACTTCCCTTTTACCTTCAAATCCTGGTTTACTAACTGTTACAATAACTAATTTATTATTTTCAATTGCATCTTCAACCGCTTTTATATTGTCATCAATCCCCAGAAATAAAGGTGCAATCATAAAAGGGTATAAAAATATATCATCCTCTATTACTAATGGTATCTCTTGTGGGAAAGAGTCATAATTTTCTAATTCCATAATACTCTAACTCCTAATAATTTTTAAATTTTTTAAAATAGATATTTATTGAAAAATCGATCTATAAAAAGGAACATCTACAGGCTTAATCTCTTCTGGTTTAACCCAACTCTCTTTTACCTTTTCATTATAATACTCTGCTGCTTTTGGCTTATCAATTTTTTTATAAAGATTTGCAATCTCTTGATCTAGAGCTGCTTTTGCCATATAAAGTCTTGCATTCATAGTATTAACTAAAGGCATATATGGAGACTTTGGAAAAGATTGTTTAAACTCTTCAATATCTTTAATAGTATTTTCTACTAACATTTGGTCCCTTAACTCATATGAGAAACCTAAAAAATTAGCTTTTATTTTCAAATATCTAACATAATCGATGTTTTTACTAAAAGCATATCTTTTAATATACTCATCTAAATAAAAATTTGCTAATAAATACTCTTCCTCATCAATGTGTCCATTTGCTAAAATCAATAAAGCAGTTGGTAAAAGTGGAGAGTTTCTATGTTCACTTTCCAATGAGGTGTATGTGTCATCAGCTTCCTCAAGGTATCCTGTAGAGATTTGACTAACCATTTTATTGTACCAATAAAGTGCTGGTTTATCATATTCTTGGAAACGCTCTTTTTTATCAGAACAAGCTGAAAATAAAACAACAATTGCAAGTATTGAAGCAATATTTTTAAGACCTAAAATATTTGACATTTGAATATTCCTTTCTTCATAAAGTTAGTATTTTAGCCAATAATACCTTGCTAATCTCTTACTTTTTGGTATTTTTTACTATTAGTTGTTATAATAGAAAAAATGATTTAAAGGTTTAAAAATGAAACTTACACTTATTGGAAATGGCTTTATGGCACAAGCTTTAGCAAAGGGTCTAATTAAAAACTATGAAATAGAGATTATAGGAAGAAATGAAGCAAAATTAAAAAAGATTCAAGAAACTATCCCAAATATTCAGATTAAAGTATTAGATGATGTGGAAAATATTGATGGGAAAAATATACTTTTTTGTGTAAAACCTTATGCCTTGCAAAGTGTTGCAGTAAGACTTGAAGGGCAAGCAAACATGCTAATCTCAATCTTAGCTGGAACAAAACTTGATACTTTGAAAAAACAAATAAGATCTAAATATTATGTAAGAAGTATGCCAAATGTTGCTGCTTCTGTATCAAAATCTACAACAACAATCACAGGTGATAATGAGATAAAAAACCTTGCAATGGATATTTTCAACAATATTGGAAAAGCTGTTTGGGTAAATACTGAAAAACAACTAGACATTGCAACAGCAGTTGCAGGAAGTGGACCTGCATTTTTAGCTTTAATAGCTGAAAGCTTAAGTGATGGTGCAGTAAAAGCAGGACTTGAAAGAAATATAAGCAATGAATTAGTTCAAGGGTTATTTGAAGGGTTCTCAAAACTTCTAATCAACAACCACCCAGCTATTATCAAAGATTCTGTTATGAGTCCAGGTGGAACAACAGCAGCTGGAGTAGCCCAACTAGAAGAGGGTGCAGTTAGAGCTTCAATGACAAAAGCTGTAAATAGTGCTTACGAAAAAGCTTGTGAACTTGGACAAAAGTAGTTTTTCACTTTTAGAGGTAATATTATCAATCTTTATCTTATCAATTATCATAATAGGTTTTAGTAAATACGCCTATTATGATAACTTTGATAAGGAGTTTATGAGTTTAAATAAACTTGAGAACTCTTTTCTTACCAAAACCTATTCTTCAAATTTCAACACCTCAAACACTTCAATTAAAATCATAAAAAACAAAACAACATCCCAAACAATAAATCTAAAAAAAATCACCTATTTTGATGGGGATATAAAAGTGTATAAATATGAGATGTAAAAAATCCTTTAGTTTATTGGAGCTTATTTTTGCAATATTTATAGGCTCTATATTTTTTGTATATAGTTTTGTCTATACCAAAAATCTATATGAACTAAATGAAGATAATGAAAAGCTTGCAATACTAAAACTTGATATAAATTCAACAAAAATAATTTTAGATAAAAATAAAACAGAGATAGCAACAAATCTTTTATATAAAGATAACAAGCTATATTTCAAAGATAGTTTACTCCTTGAAAATGTTACTCACTTTACAAAAAGCAAAACTAATAATTTTATAAATATAGATATTGAAGTTGAAAAAACCATAAAACAAAAGTGGGTATTTAAGTTATGAAAAAATCCTCTTTTATACTATTTAGTACAATTATTTTAATCTTTATTTTCTCAATACTTGCAGTAAATATATACCAAACAAAAAGTTTAGTTTCACAAAATATCATAAGTCAATATAGATATATACAAGCAAAAAATCATCTTATTTTTTTAGAAGAATATATTAACTCCTTAAAAGATTTAAAGCTTTTAGATACGCTAAAAATAGAAGACAACGATTTTAATATCTATGCTAAAATCTATAATGAAAATACAAAATATGAGATTGATTTATATGTTGAGGACAATACCTACAAGATAAGATTACATAAAAAGATTTTTAGATAAAAGAGTAAAAATACTCTTTTATCATGATTAAAACTTATATTTAAAAGTTAATAATCCAGTGTGTTTAGTATAATCTGTTTTTTTAGTCAGATCATAATCAAATCTTAACTCTTTTAATTTATCAGCAGAAACATATGCTAATCCAAATCCAGTTTCTAAAGATAATTTATCCGACTCTATACTTGTAGTATTGAAGTTTCCACCAGCTTGGAATGTAGAGTTAATATCAACACTATCATCACCAAATCTATTTGACATACCTATTTTAAACTCTGGAATAAAACTAGCACCTGACTCTAAATCATATTGTTTAGCAACTGTTGTGCCAAGATAAGCTTCTAATTGATTTAATTTGTCAGTATTAACTGTTAAGTTTAATCCACCAGCACCAGTTTCAGTATAACCATCAGTATCAACAGACATAAAACTCAATTTAACTTTTGGAGTAAGTATAAACCCATTAGATTTAATTGTTTTTCCCCCAATTAGTTGCGCTTGGATTATTTTACTATCAAAACTTGCATTTGCAACAGCCCCACCAGCAATTTTTCTTGAAGATGTATTATCATTCATAGAGTATGAAAGAATTGTTTCCATAAAATAATCATTTGAGTAATCTTTACTTAAATAAGCTGATAACTGATAACTATCTATATCAGTATCTGTTGAAAATGCTGATTTACTTGTAATATCACTTTTTGCCATTGTAAGAGCAAAACCTAAAGTCATATCATCACTAATAGCTTTATCAGCTCCAATCACAAGACCATAACTATCTGCATCATAACCTGACGCAGAAGAAGAAGATTCTTGTTCAATATCATTTCCAAATACTTGTGTCCAAATATTCATCCCTTCTAATTGGTCCCCTGTAGCAATACCAGTATCTGAACCTTCAGTTCTTAATAAGGCTAAGTGATTAGAGATTGTTCCACCTGTAGAGTTTGAAAGATTCATTCCACCTGTAGTTGAAGTATAACTTCCATCAGGTTTTATTGATTTTATGATATCTTCTCTTTGTTGTGATGTTCCTGCATTATTTAAAGCTTTAAATAACTCAGTATTACTACCTATTGCATTTCCTGCATTTTGATAAATATTTGCACCCTCTCCATCAACACCAAGACTAGCTGCACTATTATATGAAGCTGAAACAACAATTGAGTTATCATTTACTGTTGCAGTATAGTCAACCATTGCTGTATCAGCAATAGTTACTGCCCCACCATAATAAGACAATGTATTATAAGAGTTTAAAACTGTAACACTTGCTCCATCTGCAATTGCTGATTCACTAGGGTCAATTGCAATTGTCCCTCCATAAAACTCTGTTCTGTATGTATAAATTGGATTTGCAAAAACATCTCCTGCTAAAGTAAGTGTTTGTCCAGAATTAATATTTAATCTATAGATACCCTCTGTACTAGTACCAATTTTACCTTTTAAAGTTCCACTTTGATTTACATAAACACTTCCATCATAGTTATAATCAGTTATAATATCTGCTTCAATAGTTAGACCACCACCATAAAAATATAAATCTGATGAACCATTAACTGCAATTTGATTAGCAGAGATATTATCTACTGCAACTAAATCAGCACCATTTGAAAGGTTAATTTTAGAAATTTTATTAGTTCCACCAATAACACCACCTGTATAAATAGTGCTATATGCATTTATAACTCCACTACCCTCTGTTAAACCATCGATTGCACCAATTATATTTGAGCCACCATAAAAAACATCAAGTGTTCCACCTAAAGTTATTCTTGAAGCATTAACTGAACCATTTACTCTTAATGTTCTACCTGTATTAATTGTAAGATTATTTAAAGAGCTTCCACTTCTACCTAAGTAACCATTATTTGAAACATCACCATCAATAATTATTTGACCTTCGTCATTGTTTGCGCCATGAATATCTCCATAAAAGATCTCATTTCCTGTTCCTGTAATTGTATGAACCTCTCCAGAACCAATATCATAACAACCACTGAAAGAACTAGCTGCACTACTTCCACCATCACTTAATGATGTACAACTAGGAGCTGGTGCAGCATAAGCCATACTACTTAGTAGTAATGAACTTGTAACAATCGATATAAGATTATTTTTCATTTATTTCCCTTATTTTACTATATGGAGAAGTATATTTAACATAAACTTAATTATTTATAATATAAAATCTAACTTTTATATAATAAAAAGGTTATTTTTTGCTAAAAGAATTGTTAAGATTAGAGGATGAAAGTTATGAATACTTTACAGAATTGGAGATTCATGAACTTTTGATGAATCAAACAGAAGAATTATTAGATTATTTTAAGAAATTTTATATTTCATATTCAAAAGATATTCATGAGATTTATTTACCCACAAAATTAGTATTTGAGAATAAAAATTTACAAGGTGATTTTAGAGTTATGCCTTGTTGTATTAATGAAGATATAAAATCAGTTAAAATTATAGGTACAAATGAGGAAGAAAAACATATAAAAGATAAAATTTGCGTAGGGAAATCATTTTTAATTGATAAACATGATAATTTCATCTATGCAATGTTTGATGTGTGTGTTTTATCATCTTTTAGAACAGCTGTTATTTCAGTGTTATCTTTTATCTTCTGTAGTGATAACTCAACAAAAACTATTGGAATAATTGGTGCTGGTAGAATTGGATTTTATACTACTTATATTTTATATAAGTTATTAAATATACAAAATATCTTTTTAGTTGAGATTAATGAAAAAATCAAAAAAAACTTTTCAGAACTTTGTGCAATTTATATGCCAAATTTACAAATTAGATTTAGCCAAATAAAAAGATTAAACTCTTCTTGTAATACTCTTTTTCTTACAACAAATTCAAAAGAACCAATTATTAATAACGTTAATAGTGATAATATTGAATTTATCTCAAGTGTAGGTGCAGATGCACATAATTTATCAGAAATCTCAGAAGAACTTATAGGCTCAAGAAATATAATAAGTGATTCTAAACAATCAACACTTCTTGGAGATATGAAAAAATGGATAGATAAAAAGCTGTTAGATGAGAATAGTGTTCTTGAATTGATAGATATAATAAAAGAACCAAATCTTTTAAAAAATAAAAAACAACTCTTTATCTCAACTGGTGTAGCTATACAAGATGCATTGATAAGTAAATATATATATGATAAACTTACAAAAAACAAATTTAGGACTAATAATTGATTACAATACTTAACACCCTTGGAATACCCGATAATAATCTTGTTAAAATAGTTACAAACAATGGAGATATGAGACAATTTACATATGAAGTTGATGGTAATAGTAATATTATTACTAATAGAAAGCTACCTAACATCGAAATTGTAAATGTATTTTTAGGTGGAGTTTATCAAAATATTGAACTAAATGTGGGAGATGATGTAGTTATTTTTAATAGTATCAGTAACCCTGATTGTTCCACTAATGCCCTAAATTATCTATCTCAATTTATTAGACAAGCTACATTACCAGTAGTTAACTATCCCTCTTCTGTTTTAGAAACATCAAGAGATAAAATCTACAAAAACTTAAAAGATTTAGATAGTAAAATAATAATTCCAAGATGTGACAAAATTATACCAAATAGTATAAAAGAGGTAAAAGAGTACCTAAAGAAAAACAACTTCCCTTTTCCAATAATTTTTAGAACTACTGCAGATCATGGTAGTGAAAATATGGTAAGAATAGATGATATATCAGACTTAAACAAATTAGAACAATTTGCCTTTGATGGGAAAAATCCATTTTATATTATTGAATATAAAGATTATAAATCAAAAGATAATAATTATAGAAAAATTAGATATTGGATAATAGGAGATGAAGTTATCCCTAGACATTTAGTTGTTTGTGATGAATGGAACATCTCATACAATAAAAAAGTGAAATCTATGATTACAAACTTTGAATTTCAAGAAGAGGAGAAAGCCTTTCTTGAAAAACAAGATAAAAAGATAAATGAACTTTGTTTAAAAATAAAAAACTATTTAGATTTAGATTATTTTGGAATAGATTGTAATATAAATGAAAATAATGAGATGTTAATATTTGAAATTACACCTGCCATGGCACTTTTAGAAGATAAACATTTCCCGTATATAAATTATAAAATAAAAGATGCAGAAAATGCTTTGATTAAATTAATCAAAAATAAAAGTAGTAAAATAGCCATATGAAAAAAGCCAAAATCTCTATCGTAATCCCTTTTTATAATCCTCCATATGAACTATTTAAAGAGTGTTTAGAATCAGTAAAAAAGATTAAAGCTTTTGAAGTTATTTTAATTGATGATTGTTCTGATGATGAAAAAGTTATAAATCTTGCAAAAGAATCTGGTTTTAAATATATTAAAACACCCTATCAATCAGGCAGAGATGCTCTTCCTTTTAATATGGGAGTAGAAGTAGCAAAAGGTGATTATATTTGTAAAGTTGATTCTGATGATAAACTATTATCTTTGCCTAAACAAATAAAAGCTGAGATATGTTTTGCTTTTCACGAAAATATTATGCCAGCACATAATGTAACAATTGAGCAATTTATCTTAGGACCAAGAGCTTTAGCAAATGGGATTATTGCAAAAAAAGAGATATTTTTAAAACATAAATGGCTTACTGATACAAATATCTATGCCGATTTACTTTTTGTTTTACAACTATTACACAACAAATATAGTTTTGAGATATCTACAAAGAGAAACTATATTTATAATTGTAGAGATGGCTCTGTTTTAACATCAGACTCTTTTTTATCAATAAGACTTAGAAATATACAAACAGTAGCTAGATTTTGTGAAATAGAAAAAGTTGATGCCTCTACATCTTTAAAATATTTAAAATTAGCAATGTTAAACTTCCAGTTTGGTAGCCAAGCATTACAATATCTATAGAGGCTTTATGAGTATCCCTAAAATAATTCACCAAAGTTTTGCTACAAATAAACTTCCTAAAGAACTTAAAGATAATATAGAAAAAATCAAAAAGCTAAATCCCACATGGGAATATAGATTTTATGATGACAAAGATGTAATTGAATTCATATCAAAAAACTATGAATCAAAGGTTTTAGAACTATTCAATAAAATCAATCCTAAATATGGAGCAGCAAGAGCTGATTTGTTTAGATATTTATTGATTTACAAAGTTGGTGGCATTTGGTTAGATATAAAAAGTTCTACAAATGAACCTTTAGATAATATCTTAAAAGATGATGATTACTTTTTACTTTCGCAATGGCAAAATAGATTTTCTGAACCTTTTAAAGGTTGGGGTTTTCATAGGCTATTAACCCATGTACCAGGTGGAGAGTTTCAACAATGGTTTATAATTTCAGAAAAAGAAAACCCACTAATCAAAGCAGTAATAGAAAAAGTCTTAACAAATATACATAATTACAATATTGATGTATTTGGAGTAGGTTCTTATGGAGTATTTGTTACAACTGGTCCAACAGCATTTACTTTAGCAATTGAACCTCTGTTAAATTCTCACAAACATAAATTTGTTGATAGTATTAGAGATTTAAAACTTGAATATAGTATTTATAATTCTGAAGATAATTCAAATAAGGTTTTGCATAGAAATCTGTACAAAACCCATTATGATAAATTAAGAGAACCTATTGTTCTAAAGTAAGCTTATCCCAACCTTTTGTATGTGAAGCATCAACTTTAATAACAGTAATGTTTTTTTTATTTTCAGAAGCTTTTATAAAAGAGTTAACTATATCAATTGGTATAATTTTATCATCAGTTCCTACATAATGTATCTGTTTTATATGTGAAACATTTTTAGCTACGTCTATTGGATTTAAAGAAGCTCTTAGTTTTGATACTTTATGTATTTTATTTACTAATTCATGATTTAAATTTCCAGCTATTGTAGTTATTTTTTTCACATCATCTCTTAATGAACTAACTAAAACTGCAATTGCTGCTCCACCTGAAAATCCTATTAACTCTATACTTTTAAAGCCATAGCTCATTTTCAACTTATCAAGTAATTCATTGTAAGATTCAACTACCTCTTTAGAAAACCTTTTTTTAGTCCAATACTCATCTTCACAGTTTATGTTTTTCTTTAAAATATATTGGCAAGGTCTTGCAATATATATAAGATTTTTTGTTTTATCATTGGAAGCAAGGTTTAAAGCAATAGGATTTATTGGAGTTGGATCAGGAGAGATTGTATGTTTATTTATCCATGCTAAACCATCTCCTTCTATGTATACTTTTAAAACATCACTTTTATCAAACTTTCCATAAGTTCTAAATATAAACTTTTTAGTTTCTATATCATTTTGTTTTAATAGATTTTTATTTGCTAAGATTTTTGCTGTTTCAATTCTACTTTTTAAAGAAGTTGAACATCCAGAAAAAAATAAAAATATTATAAAAAAAAGAAAAAACTTTTTAAAGTATAACATCTAATACTTTTTTTGCTAAATTTAAGGCTTTTGTTCTATGGGAAAAAGATTTTTTTACCTCATAATCAAGCTCACCTAAGGTTGTTTCGTAACCATTTGGAATAAACATAGGGTCGTATCCAAAACCACCATCACCTAGCTCTTTATCTATAACTTCACCATGCATCCAGCCATGTACTGTATAAACCTCATCTTTATAAACTATTGCTATGCAAGCTGTGTAAAAAGCTTTTGTTTTTTCTATATTTAGCTCTTTTAGTTTTGCTATTAGTTTTTGATTATTTTGTTTATCTGTAGCATTTTCACCTGCATACCTTGCTGAATAAATACCTGGTTCATCACCTAAAATAGGTACTGTAATACCGCTATCATCTGAGATTACAACAAAATCATCAACTAGATTTTGCTCTTTTATCTCAGTATAAATCTCTTGGGCTTTTTTTATTGCATTACCTTTAAAGCTATCTTTATCTTCAACAACCTCAAACTCACCAATCAACTCTTTAAATGCTATAACATCATCATTTGGCATAAGGTTTTTAAACTCTTCAATCTTTCCTTTATTAGCGCTGGCTAAAACAATTTTCACAATTTATCCTTTTAACATGTTATTAACTTTTATGATATATAATCTCTGTTCATTTTATTATACTGGGATTATATATGATTAAATCTATTTTACCTCTTAGTTTGATTATTGCACTTAGATTTTTTGGACTTTTTTTAGTACTACCTGTTTTATCTGTTTATGCAATAAATCTATATGGAGCAACAACAACCTTAGTTGGAGTAGTTATTGGTGGATATGCACTTACACAAATGATTTTTCAAGTACCTTTTGGAGTTATGAGTGATAAATTAGGAAGAAAAGGTACTATTATAACTGGTCTTTTACTTTTTGCTATTGGTTCAATCTTTTGTGCAATTGCAAACGATATTTTGATGCTTATGGTGGGAAGGTTTCTTCAAGGTGCAGGAGCTATTGGTGCTGTTGTAACTGCTATGATTAGTGACTTAGTTAAAGAGGAGCAAAGACCTAAAGCTATGGCTTTAATGGGTGCTTCTATTGGTATTAGTTTTGCTGCATCTATGTTACTTGGACCTACTATTGGTTCATTTGCAGGTGTTCCAGCTTTATTTTATCTAACAACTTTTATTGCACTTGCTTCAATTGTTATTTTAGTAAAAGCTGTTCCAAACCCTCCAAAAATCACTCATAGATATAATGGAAAAGCTCAACTTTCTCAAGTTTTATCAAATCCAAACTTGATAAAAATGAATATCACTAACTTCTTACAAAAAGGTTTAATGACTTTTGCTTTTATGATTATTCCAATGGTATTAATCAAAGAGTTTAGTTGGGAGATGAGTGAACTTTGGAAAGTATATCTTCCTTCAATGATTTTTGGTATTTTAGCAATGGGACCTGCTGCTGTTATCTCTGAGAAAAAAGGGAAATTCAAAGAGGTTTTAGCAATTGGTATTTTATTTTTTGCTGTTTCATACCTACTTATAGGTTTTAGTTCAAGCACTTTGATTTTTGTTATTGGTGTAGTTATTTTCTTTATTGGATTTAATATGCATGAACCAATTATGCAATCACTTGCTTCAAAATTTGCAAAGGTTCACCAAAGAGGACTTGTACTTGGTATCTTTAATTCTTGTGGGTATTTTGGAACTTTCTTAGGTGGTTTACTTGGTGGTATTTTTTATGAAAAAACCTCTTTAAGTAGCTTGGTTATTACTATTACAATTGTTTGTATTTTATGGATAATTCTTATATTAACTATGCCTAATCCTTCAAAAAAGAAAACCTCTTATATTCATGTGGATCATGTTGATAATGATAAGCTTCATAAACTTGATAAGATTTCAAATATTGATGAGTGGTATATCAACGAAACAGAAAATGTAGTTATCGTTAAATACGATAGTGAATCGATTGATGAAGAAAAAATAAAAGAAGAGATTAAATAAAAGATTATAAATAATTTTATTAATCAAACTAAAAACTTAGACGTTGTACAATATATCAACAATGAAAAGGCTGAACTTTTTAGTTGATATATTGTCCTTTTATATTCTGCAATCAAGGTAGTGTTTTGAAAAAAGTATTATTTTTATCTTTTTTAATAACCTCAATTATTTATACTATCACCATTGCAAACAAACTATTTAATATCCCCCAAGACAAAATTGATGCAGTTAAGAAAAAATATGGCAATAGTGTTGAACAAAGATTTGAGATATGGGATAGAGTTCTTGAAAGTGCAAAGAAAAAAGATATCTTACATAAATTAAAAGATGTAAATGATTTCTGGAATAAAGTAGCCTATAAAACAGACCCTGTTCATTGGAAAAAAAGAGATTATTGGGCATCTCCCTTTGAGTTTTTAGGAACAGGAGCTGGAGATTGTGAGGATTATGCTATTGCAAAATATTTTAGTCTACGACAACTTGGAGTTCCTGATAGCAAACTAAGAATAACCTATGTAAAACTTAAAACTAGAGGTTCAAGATTTGACCAAGCACATATGGTACTAACCTATTATCATAAACCTGATTCAACCCCTATCGTACTTGATAATATCGACAAAAGATTGAAACTTGCTACTAAAAGAGTTGATTTAACACCTGTTTATAGTTTTAATGCAAGTGGTTTATGGCAAGCAAAAAACAAAGGAAGAACCTCAATCAGGGTTGGGGAAAATAATTTAAGTAACTGGAAGTCTTTAATGACTAGAATCTAAAGGAGAGAAAATGTCTTTATCAAAACAGCTGTATATTATTATATCTATCATATTTTTTACTATTTTTACTGGAAACTTTATAATTAGTGTTAAAAATACAAAGGAGTATTTAGAGTTAGAATCCACAACAAAAGCACAAGATACAGCAACTTCATTAGGTATGTCAATTAGACCACTAATTAAACAAAAAGATGACCCTGAGATAGAATCTATTATTAAAGCTATATCAAATAGTGGTTTTTACAAAGAGATTAGACTTGAAGATGCAAATTTTACAATTAGTGAATATGATTTAATAGAAGCTTCAACACATATAAGTGCTACAGGAAACTGGGCTATATCTAAAATCTCAATTGATCCAAAATTTGGTAAGGTTGAAAGAGTTGAATCGGACAATTTATTAAGTGAAAAGTTAGAACAACTTGAAAATGAGAACTCTAATGTTGAACTATTTAATGATGAGGAATCTACAAAATTTAGATATATCCCTTCTGAAGAGTATAAAAATGGTGGCAATATAACTTTTGAATTTACTGCAGTTAGTGAAAATAATAGCATAAATACTTTTGCAAACCTAACAATAAATAAGGTGATTTTCCAAGAGAGTAGAGATGTTAAGTTTGAGTATGTTCCATCATGGTTTATAGAGATGATAGAGATGAATCTTCCAGAAAAACATAGTGAAATCTCAGATGGGTGGAAAACCTCTGCTGTTATTTATGTAAGTGCTAACCCAGGTGATGCTTATGCCAAACTATATGAACAAGTTAAAAACTCTATTTTATACTCTGCAATAGCTTTTATCTTATCAATGTTTACACTATTTATATTTGTACAATATCTACTAAAACCACTAAAAAGAATTGAAAAACTTGCAAAAGATATTGCACAAGGAAATTTTAAAACCATAGATGAACTTCCTTGGACAACAGAGATAAAAAATGTAGCTATTGCTATGAATGATATGTCTGTGAAAATAGAAAATATCATCAATAAGTTAAATAAAAATCTTGAACAATTATCAAAAAAGCTCTCACAAGATGAACTTACTAAACTACCTTTAAAATCAACTTTTGAAACAGATATGAAAGAGATGTTTATCCAAAAGTCATCTGGTTTTGTTTTTAAAATAAAAATTGATGACTTGGCACAATATGCAAAAAAACACACAAATGCAGAGGTAAATAACTTCATTATAGAGTTTGCAGAATGCTTAACATCAATGTATGAGCAAAAAGATCTAAATATTAAAGCTTATAGATTTTTTGGTTCTGAGTTTATTATGCTAGCAAAAGATTGTAACTTAGAAAAAGCAAAAAAAATATGTGCCCTTTTAAAATCAAAATTTGAAACATTAGGTATAAAATTCAATAAAAATGAAGTTGCTCACATTGGTGCAACAAAATTTAATATGTTTGGAACAACTCCAGAGATGTTACAAGCAGCAAATGAAGCTTTTGAAAAAGCAAAACTTATTGGACCAAATGAGTTTTTTATAACTGAGAAAACTGAATTCTCAAGGGATATGCAAGAGTGGAGAGATTTAGTATTTGATATTATTGATAACAATCTAATTGAGGTGGATTATATAAATAGTGCCCTAGATCTTTCAAAAGATGGTGAGATTATTGTTATGCAAGAAGCGTTTACCCAAATAAAAGATAAAGAAAACAATCCTATCCCTATTGGTACCTTTGTTTCAATTGCAGAAAAATATGAAAAAATCATAGATTTAGATAAAGCTGTAGTTTCAAAAGTTGTTGAATATATCCATCTTAATAGTATTAAACACCATGTAACAATCAACTTATCAATTGATTCTATATCTGATAAAAACTTTATTATTTGGTTACAAAAAACTATTGAGAGAAACAAACAAATAGCTTCTTTATTAACCTTTTCTATTACTGCTTATGCTGTTGCAAAAGATGTTGAAGCCTTTAAGAAATTTTGTGATTATATTCATATTATTGGTTCAAAAATTATCATCAAAAGGTTTGAAACTAAATTTATCCCTCTTGAAGACTTAAAATATTTCAACTTAGATTTTATTAGACTTGCTAGGGATTATACAAGTGAGATTAGAAATGATGTTTCTAAACAAAACTTTGTGGAGTCTATTCAAGAGTTGGCAACTCTATTAAATATCAAAGTGTTAGCTGAAAATATCCAAACAGATGAAGAGTTTGAGATAATCAGAAGATTAAACCTATATGCAGCAAGTAGATAATCTACTTGCTTAGTTTAAATCGCTATCTTTCCAGTATTTTGTACCTTGGATTGTAGCTTGTAAGGCTAAACCATTTTTGGTCATCTTATAAAGTCTAATTCCAGGGGCAACTGTAATAGCACCATTTAAAGTACCACCTTTATCTCCAGCTTTTGCAGCAGCATCAGCTTGTGCATTTGCTTCCCAACCTAAATTTACAAAGTCATAAAATACTTTCTTATTTTCAAAAATAAAAACAGCTCTAAAATCTTTTACTCCCAGTCCAAAACCAAAGCCACCAGAGGCCATATTCATATATATTTTTTTATTTAGTCTACTATCATGGGCTACTCCCACTCCACCTTCAGCTGATAAAAGTATAAGGTTAATACCAACATTACTAAATACGGCATAACCATACGCTTTATTAATCAACTCTTTTGATTCTGGGGCATATGAGTATAAGTCATTTAGAGTTTGATTCATAATCTTAACTCTCTCTTCCCTTTTTTCAGAGTCTGTTTTTCCAGACCAAAAACCATTAAATAACAACACTGTTAACGTTAAGAGTGTAAAAACTTTTATATATTTCATAATAACTCCTTTTATTTATAATTTATAATATTCTATTTTGTTTATATCTAAATTAAGGTTTTAAATTAGGTGAATTAAATTATAAACACTAATAAATATGTTAAAATTTTTGCCTAATAATCCATAGGATATTTTATCAGTTAAAATACTATTAATAATCCTATACTATAATTTTGTTTTTTATAAGGATTTTAATGTTTGATAAAATTTTGAGGTTTTTTGTAGAAAACTCAAGAATGAACTACACCCTATTTGTCTTAGTTTTTGCAGTAGGGGTTTGGTCTTACCACAATACAGCAAAAGAGATTTTCCCAACTTTTGATTTAGATATGATATCGGTTAGAGGTTCATATGCTGGTGCCTCTGTTGATGTTTTAGATAAAATGGTTGTAACAGAACTAGAAGATAATCTTAAAAACCTTGATAGTGTTGATACTATGACAACTATTATAAGTCCCGGTTCTTTTTCTATTGTTATGGAGTTAAAAAAAGGTAAAGATCGATTTAACGAATCAGATAAAGTAAAAGATATAATCACCCTCGTAAAATCTGACTTACCCTCTGATATGGATGAACCAACTGTTAATGTAATGGATAGAACAAGAAGCCTTTTAGATATCTCATTAACCTCTAAAAAATATACTCTTGATGAACTTAAGCCCCTAGCAGATGATTTAAAAACAAAACTATTTAATATCCAAGGTATTAATGATATCACTATTTATGGGGATTCTGATGAGTATTATGAGATACTTATTGAAGATAGTAAAATAGAAGCTTTAGGCTTAAATAAAACAGAGGTTTTTTCAGCTATATCAACTCTATCTTATGTCTTTCCTATAGGTAAAATTGAAGGGAAATCAAAACATTATTACCTTTCAACTTATAATGGAGCAAAAGATGCCAAGGAGTTTGCTAATACCCTTTTAAAAATTGGTGATGTAAATGTTTACCTAGGTGATATTGCAATTATTGCCAAAAAATATGAAGATGCCTCAACCCTATACTCTTTTAATGGGGAAAATGCCCTATCTTTAAATATTGAACAAAATGATTCTGCGGATGCTATTGTTATAACAAAAGAGATAAAAGAGTTATTACCAAGTTTAAATAAACAAAACCCAAATACAAATATAACAATTGCAGATGACAACAGTGAAAGGATACAAGATAGACTTAATATAGTTGTTTCAAATATTCTTTTGGGGATTATACTTATTACTATTTTAGTGATGTTGCTTATTAACTTTAGAATGTCAATAATTATTGCCATTGGTATACCTACCTCTTTTGTTATAGCTGCCCTTTATATGTATCTATCTGGTTATACAATCAATATGATCTCCCTTGTTGGAGTTTTGATTGCTATTGGTATTGTTGTTGATGATGCTATTGTTGTAAGTGAAAATATCCAACAACATATTGAAGAGGGATTTTCACCCAAAGAAGCTGCAATCTTAGGTGCAAAAGAGATGGTAAAACCTGTAACAATTGCATCTATGACTACCCTATTCTCTTTTCTTCCAATTTTGATGATTAGTGGTACAATGGGTGAAGTTATGAAACTTATCCCCATAGCTTTAAGTGCCTTAGTTGTAGCTTCACTTATAGAATCTTTTATCTTCTTACCAATCCATGCAGCTCACACTTTAAAAGCTGGTGCAAAAGTTACCTCATGGGAAAAAGCAAATAAAATCTATAGCTCAATTATCCACTTTTTTATGAATTGGAAAAAAACATTTTTAACCATCTTTGTGATAATTGTTCCTGTATTAATTGTGATTTTTATAGGAAACTCAAGATTTCAAATGTTTCCAAAGTTTGATGCCACTGATGTAAAAATAACTATCAAAGCAAACGAAAATACAAAACTTGAAGATGCTTTTAAAATAGTTCAATCAATTGAAGCAGATTTAATGAAAAAAAGCGATGAGTTTTTTATTAGAAGTATCGACTCTGTTGCTGGATTTAGAAGAGACTTGGCAAACAACAGTGAAAATTTTCCTTATGTAATGTATATGACAGTTGAACTTCAAAAGCTAAAAGAGGCAAATTTTTTAGATAAATATGTTACTCCTTATTTAAGTTTTTATTATGATGCTGAGGGTAGAACTAGAACAATGGGTTCAGACCAAATTGCAAAAAATCTAAACAACTTTTTAAAAGAGAATAACTACAAAGAAAAATTTAGTTTAAATGAGATTGCTATTAAAGAGAGACGTGTAGGTCCAATTAAATCAGATATAAAAATTGGCTTTGTCTCAAACGATAGTCAAAAAATAATCTCTTCAATTCTAGATTTAGAAAAGCAGATGAAAGAGATAAAAGGGATAAAATCTTTGTCAAACTCTTTAAAATTTGGTATCGATGAGATAAAACTTAAAGTTAACTCTTATGGTCAACAACTTGGGGTTGATGAAGCCTATTTAGGAAGCTATTTATCAAACCTTTATAGACTAAGTAAAAAGGCGACTGCTTTTGATTCAACCAGTATGCTTGATATAAAAATACAAAGTTTAAATAAAGATAATTATGAACAGTTTGTAAATATGGAGGTTCCACTACCAAATGGAAACTTTGTAAACTTAAGTGAAATAGCCGAGTTTAATGTAATAAAAGGGTTTGAACAACTAATAAAAGATGGTGGTGAAAAAAACTTTTATATCTTTGCTGATGTTGACCCAGATATTATAACAGCAACAGAGGTTATAAATAAAATTAAACCTAGTCTAGATAAGATTGAAGATAGTGGTATAAAACTTGTTTTTAAAGGGGAAGAGGAGAAAAAAGCTGAACTTAGACATGATATGCTTTTAGCTTCTGCTTTAGCAATAGTTTTAATAATGCTTTCAATGCTTTATTTATTTAACTCTTTTAGAGAAACATTTATTGTTATGAGTGTAATCCCTTTTTCAATTTTAGGGGTATTAATTGGTCACAAAATAATGGGTCTTAACCTTTCTATGCCTTCAATTATTGGTGCATTAGGTTTAGCCGGAGTTGTAATCAATGATGGTATTATCATGATGACATATTTGAAAAAAGCTAAAAAAATTGATGAGTTCTTTTATAGAACAATCAAAAGATTTAGACCAATTATCTTAACAACAATAACAACTTTGATAGGTATGAGTTCTTTAATCTTTTTCCCAACAGGTCAAGCAGTTATCTTCCAACCAATTGGTATCGCTTTAGGGTTTGGACTACTTTGGGGAACTGTTCTAAACCTAATATACCTACCAGTACTTTATGCCTTGGTGCATAAAATTAAAGGGGATAATTAAATGGAGAGTTTTGAAACAATCTCTCTAGGATTTATTATCATCTTTGTTTTAGTGGGATTTTTAGCTGGATATATTGATTCTATTGCTGGTGGTGGAGGGATGATTCAAGTCCCTGCTTTACTTTTTAGTGGAATCTCACCTATACATGTACTTGCCTCAAATAAAATGGCAAGTGTTTTAGGTGTTGGTATGGCAACTTTAAAATACGCCTATAGTAAAAAGATATCTTGGAAAGTTGTCTCAATAGCTATTATTCCATGTTTAATAGCCTCATATATAGGAAGTAAACTTGTAATGTATCTTTCTGATGAAGTTATCCAATGGGCTATTTTGATTGCTATTCCTATAGCTATGGCATTTTTATTTAAAAAAAGTAAAGATATTAAAGAGGAAGATACAAAACTTACTAAAAAAAATATTGTTTTAGCAACTGCCCCAATTGGGTTTTATGATGGCTTATTAGGACCAGGAACTGGAACATATCTTACAATCTCTATGAAAAAGTTTTTGCATTTAGATTATCTTATCTCAACAGCCTCTACAAAGCCACTTAATTTTGCTACAAATTTAGGCTCACTATTTGCTTTTGTATTTGCGGGAAAAGTTTTATGGGCTGTTGCTATACCAATGGGCTTAGCAAATGTAGCTGGGTCATATGTTGGAAGTCATTATGCTATAAAAGGTGGTGAAAAATTTATAAAAAAAGTTTTAGTTTTTGTACTTATACTTATGTTAGTTGGAAATCTTATAAAGATATTATAATCAATCTTTTTTTACCGCCTCATAGGCAACTAAGATTTTCTTTCTTTCTACACCCCATCTATAACCACTCATAGCTCCTGATTTAGCTAAAACCCTATGACATGGAATCAAAAACCCTATATGGTTTGAACCAATGGCACTTGCAACTGCACGCACTGCCTTTGGTTTATTTATACTATTTGCTATATCTTGGTAAGTTGCTATTGTTCCACTTGGGATATTAAGTAGGGCTTTCCAGATATTTATTTGAAAATTTGTTCCCTTTACAAACAGATCAAACTTCTCTTTTTTTACAAAGATTTTATCTAGATACTCTCTGGCTTTTTGAGTATCTTCTATCAAATTTGCTTTTGCCCAAATCTCTTTAAATCTATTAAAAATCTGCTCTTTATTATCATCAACAAACCCTAGATAACAAACTCCTCTTTTGGTAAACCCTATCAAAGCTTCACCAAAAGGTGTTGAACCATAACCATATGTTATATCCACATCTTTACCAAACTCTTTATACTCTTTTGGGGTAACACCAATAATATTTACAAACAAATCGTGCAGTCTACTAGAACTTGAAAGTCCCATCTCCAAGGAGCTGTCTAGAATCGATTTTGATTCTTTTAGATGCTCTTTTGCATAATTTAGGGTAACTGATTGTAAAAACTGTATAGGGGTAACTCCAACATACTCTTTAAATACGCGGATTAGGTGGTATTTACTCATACCAATATATTCTGAGATCTCATCTATTGTTGGTTGTTCTTTGAAGTTTTCATCAATATATCTTATTACTTTTCTAATCTTTTTATAATTTTCATTCTCTTTTGATAAATTATCTTTCATAAAATACCTTGATGACTTTTATACTAAAGTGAGATTAACTCACTTTAGATTTATTAATAAGTGGATTTAGAATAAATCACAAACCCTCTAGCTAATTCTTTTAACTCTTGTTTAATAGTTGCTTGTAAATCTGTATTATTGATATCATCTAATACATCACACATCTTGTTTGCTATAAACTCAAACTCTTTCTCTTTCATACCACGTGCAGTTAAAGCTGGGCTTCCTACTCTAATCCCTGATGTTACAAATGGGCTTCTTGTCTCACCTGGTACTGTATTTTTATTTACAGTAATTCCAGCGTTTCCTAAGGCTGCATCTGCATCTTTCCCTGAAAACTCTTTATTTAAAAACGATACTAATACTAAGTGATTATCTGTACCATTACTTACTATATCATATCCTCTTTTCATTAAAACTTCTGCTAATACTTTTGCGTTAGCTTTTACTTGTTTTGCGTAATCTTTCCAAGAAGGATCTAATACTTCTTTAAATGCTACTGCTTTAGCTGCCATTACATGTACTAATGGTCCACCTTGCAATCCTGGGAAAATTGCCGAGTTTATTTTTTTAGCTATATCTTCATCATTAGTCATAATCATACCACCTCTTGGACCTCTTAGAGTCTTATGAGTAGTAGTTGTTACTACATCTGCGTAAGGAAAAGGAGACATATGTTCACCAGCTGCTACAAGACCAGCTATATGAGCGATATCAGCAAAAAGGTAAGCTCCAACTGCATCAGCTATATCTCTAAATTTTTTAAAATCTATTTCTCTTGCGTAAGCAGATGCTCCGCATACTATAATTTTTGGTTGAGTGATTTTAGCTATATCCATAACTCTATCATAGTTTATTCTACCATCTAATTCTACACCATAGTAGAATGCTTGGTAGTTTTTACCAGAAAAGCTTGGTTTAGAACCATGAGTAAGATGACCTCCATGAGAAAGATCCATACCAAGGATTTTATCAC
>Ga0208300_100143_pt1 | contig 75886 bp, 76 predicted proteins | sample 23_taG_FD_184096 | JGI IMG/M metagenome (GOLD analysis project Ga0208300, IMG submission 184096) | Marine viral communities from Cariaco Basin, Caribbean Sea - 23_WHOI_OMZ (SPAdes) (version 2) | ecosystem: Environmental > Aquatic > Marine > Oceanic | place: Caribbean Sea: Cariaco Basin...
GCGCTTCCATTAAGCAGACTTTTGACGCACGCCGTGACCGCACTTAGACGAGTTTTATGCATATTGTAGCTGACAAGCGATACGACATTGTTCACAATAGATAGAGCATTCATGGCTGTTTGGCCTCGGTGATTTTTGGCGATTGATCTGATCACCAAACGTCATGAATGTTCCTATCTTTTTTATCTCGCTGATATCGTTATATTATTTGTGGGGATACCTCAGACTCTGACCCCATATTTATGCTTACGGTAAGTGCTCGGTTGCTAGGTAGTCGTGTGACTGCATTTCCTTTAAGCGGCTAAGACAGCGCCTGAACTCAAAATTAAGTAGCCCCTCGGTGTACAAGCTTTCCAGCGCGACTTCTGCAGATATGATCAGCTTTACATTTCGCTCGTAAAATTCGTCCACCATCGCAATAAAACGACGCGCCACATCGTCATTATGCTGGCCCATTTCCTTAACATTGGCTAATAGCACGGAGTGATAACAACGGCTTAACTCAATGTAGTCGCTCTGGCTTCTGGGCCCGCCACACAAGGCTTTAAAATCAATCATCAATACCCCGTCAGCGTTTCTAAGCGTCGGTATTTTTCGGTTGTTCACCTCAATATCTTCGCCTTTAGAGCCTTCTTCCGGAGCTAATTGAGAAAAGTAGCTATGCAAGTTTTTGGTGGCTTCGTCATCAAGTGGGTAGTGATAAATTTCGGCTTGCTCTAACGTCCTAAGACGATAATCAATACCGCTATCAACATTTACCACGCGGGTATTCTGATTGAGTAGGTCGATAGCAGGTAAGAACCGCGCACGCTGCAATCCGTTTTTATACAAATTGTCAGGGACTATGTTTGACGTCGCCACCAGCACAATACCGTGACCAAACAGCTCTTCCATTAACGTGCCTAAGATCATGGCATCGGTTATATCAGACACGAAAAACTCGTCAAAGCATATTACCCGCGCTTCTTTTGCTAACTTAGCCGCTACCAGCTTTAGCGGGTCTTGTGCGTTTTTAAGCTGCTTTAGTTCATCGTGCACACGGTACATAAAGCGGTGAAAATGCACGCGCATTTTCTTTTCGAAAGGCAAACAGTCGTAGAATGTATCTACTAAATAGGTTTTGCCTCGCCCAACACCACCGTAAAAGTAGATGCCTTGGATACCAGGCTTCGCATGGCCTTTCCCAAACGCTGCTTTTAACTTTACCCGCCACGTCGTTTTCTTTTCAGGTTGGGTAAGTTCATCAAACAAGCGTTGAAGTTCTTTTACTGCATTTTCTTGCGCCGCGTCGTAATGAAAGTCAGACGACTGAAGATCTAGCTGATATTTTTCCCATGGCGTCATCGCCGAAACCACTCCGTACAAAAGTCAATAGCGGCGCTTGCTGCACCGACCTGCTTGAATTTCTCAATTATGACCTTAATTTTAATGGAAATCACGGTAGAATCTCATATTGAAATTCGACATACACCGAATAAATGTCACGATGTATGCGCTTTTCGGGTTCGACCTTGCTATATTCAGCGTATGGTCGAAAGCAGCTTTTAGATCGTAGAAGTAGAGGTCGGCTGCAAGATGTAGATTGATTCGGAGAATATAATGGAATTGTTAGTATCTCTTGCTTTGTTAGTAGTTGGGTTAATTATTGGCTTTTTCGCAGGTCGCTTTTTTCAACAAAAGCAGGGCGCAGGCAATACTGCACAGACTGAGAAGCAAGTTAAAGAGATCCTCGCACAGCAGGCGCAACACCACATTCATCAAACTCGTCAAAGCTTAGAGAGCATTGAAAGCCAGTGCGAAACCTTAAAGCAACAAATTGAAGAGTATGAATTGCTGCTTGAGCAAGGCAGCGATGATGACAGCAAAGTTCCTTTTTATGGGGAACAAGCAACTACGTATTTACGTAACAACCTAAAAGGGTCTGACAAATCGAGAGTTCAGCGTGTATCTGACACACAGCCAAGAGACTTCGCTAACTCGGGTTCTGGGCTGTTCGTCGGCGGATCTGATAAGAATACCGCAGAAAAACAGTAACATCGGGAACTTTATCACGACCTCGGACTCTTTTAGTGAAACCATGCTATGTCGCATATAACATGAAGGAGTGTAAGCGAACATGAAAATGTCTTTCCGCCATTGTCTATTGGCGTCTGCCGTTGTTGTAAGTTCATTGGGCTTTACTGCTAGCACACAGGCGGCGTTACCGTTCTTTTCTGATAAGAAAGATGAAGTTCCCTCTTTAGCCCCTATGCTAGAAGAAGCTACCCCAGCGGTAGTAAGCATTGCGGTAGAAGGAACACAAACCTCTACGCAGCGTGTACCCGAGATGTTTCGCTACTTCTTCGGCGCCCCGCAAGAGCAGGTTCAAGAACGCCCTTTCCGAGGTCTTGGTTCTGGTGTCATCATTGATGCCGATAAAGGTTATGTCGTTACCAACAACCACGTTGTTGATAATGCAGATGAAATCACTGTTAAGTTAACTGACGGTCGCGAGTTTAAGGCGAAAAAGCTAGGCTCTGACGAGCAAAGCGATATCGCGCTACTTAAAATAGAACCTGATGATTTAAAAGCGTTACCGCTTGCCGATTCTGACGCGCTGCGCGTAGGCGACTTTGTAGTAGCTATTGGTAATCCGTTTGGTCTTTCTCAAACGGTTACCTCTGGTATTGTAAGTGCTCTGGGCCGCTCAGGTTTAAACATTGGTGGTTATGAAGACTTTATTCAAACCGACGCAGCAATTAACCGCGGTAACTCAGGCGGTGCGTTAGTTAACCTTCACGGTGAACTGGTTGGTATCAACACCGCTATTTTTGGTCCTAACGGCGGTAACGTCGGTATTGGTTTTGCTATTCCTGCCAATATGATGAAAAGCCTAATTGATCAAATTGCAGAATTTGGTGAAGTTCGCCGTGGCCTTCTAGGCATTTTAGGTAGCGATATTGACGCGGGCCTTGCAGAAGCCATGAATGCGGAAGTGAACATTGGTGCGTTCGTGAGCGAAGTGCAGCCAGACTCTGCCGCTGAAAAAGGTGGTCTGCAAGCCGGTGATATTATTACTGCCATTAATGGTCGTAAACTTCATAGCTTCCAAGAACTGCGCGCAAAAATTGCGAGTATGGGCGCGGGCGCTGAAGTTGAGCTCACCGTTATGCGCAAAGGTAAGAAAATGAATGTAGACGTTGTATTAGATGACGCTACAGACACGACAGTGACGGCTGCTCAAATTCACCCAGCCCTAGAAGGTGCAACCCTGTCTAACGGCACTGACGATGCTGGTAATGCTGGTGTAGTGGTTTCTGATATTGAGCGTGGTGCGCCTGCGGCGCGAATTGGCCTTCAATCTGATGATGTGATAATTGGCGTTAACCGCGTACGTACGTCTACGGTTGCAGAGTTCAGAAATGCACTAGACGAAGCCAAAGGCGTTATCGCACTCAATGTAAAACGTGGAAACTCTACGCTTTATTTGGTAATCAGACAGTAGCAATGTAGCTCTTCAATTACATCCTCAGCTCAGACGCGTCGGTGTCCAAGCTGAGGGTTGGCATAAAAACGGCGCTTTATAAGCGCCGTTTTTGTTTTCAGATGATAACCGTTGAAAACAGTGTGCTCCTAGCTTCCTAACGGGGCTTCTTTACGGACTCCTCTGATAAGCCGCATTCTCGAGCTACACCTATGTCCACGTAAATAAGGCTGTATGAACAGCATGAAAGGTTTTGAAGTACATGCTAGTGCAAATTGAGTTGCACAAAATTTGCGTTTCATTACGGTAGTTTATTAAATAAAGTGATATCCTTTGCCGTAAGATGATAATTTAAGAATGTTGCGCTTTAAGATTGTGAAGTAGTGCTGAGTTAACGGCACGTATTAATTAAGTGCGACAGATAACAAAAAGTGTGATTTGTGACTGGCCGCTCAATTTTTAACTTCTTACTAAAATCTGTATTTCTTGGCGTAGCTGTTGCTGCATTACTGTTAGTTTTCCTACCCGATCTACGTCAAGGCAAAGGCCTTGCTCAAGGGTTCTTTAACTCCCCCTCAGTAAGCGCTAGTCGCGAAAGCTATTTTACTGCTCTAAGTCGCTCTGCGCCTGCAGTAGTCAATATCTACAGCGTCAGTATTGAGAACGGTTCAGGCCTATTCAGAAATCAATCTCGTGGGCGCACCAATTTGGGTTCTGGCGTTATCATGACAGAAAATGGCTATTTGCTTACCTGTCACCACGTAGTTGCAGATGCAGATAGCATTTACGTAGCGGTTCAAGATGGACGTATTTTGGAAGCGCAAATTGTGGGCACCGACCCACTGACCGACCTTGCCGTGTTAAAAGTCACCGCTGATAACCTGCACATTATTCCTCAGGTGTCAGAACCTGACACCCATGTGGGTGATGTGGTGATGGCGATTGGTAATCCTTTCGATTTGGGACAAACCATTACTCAAGGCATTGTAAGCAGAGCCGGACGAAATGGTCTATCTAATTATGTTGATTTCATTCAAACCGACGCAGTTTTGAACCAAGGTAATTCTGGTGGTGCGCTGGTAGATAGCAATGGTATTTTGCTGGGTATCACTAACGCCAACTTCCAGGTGCTAGATTCAAATAATCGCGCTCGCAATGTAGACGGCATTAACTTTGCCGTGCCTTACGAATTAGCTAAGCGAGTCATGGATGAAATTATCAGCAATGGACGTGTTGTTCGCGGGCAGCTTGGTTTTGTTGGCGGTGAAAACCGCAACCGACCAGGCATAGACGTTTCAGCAGTAGCTAAAGGCAGCCCTGCCGACATCGCGGGTATCCGCCCTGGCGACATCATTGTAGCCATAGACGGCGTACGTTTAGAAAGCGCATCAAAAACGTTGGATATGATTGCCGAAACCGAGCCCGGTACTGAACTTGAAATTGAGCTCAGCCGCGACGGGCGTTCAATTACTCTTACGGCAACGGTCGCAGAGCTTCGCGCTGGTCAATAAGTATTGTTGGAGCTGGCAGATTAGTTCGGCTTCCCGAGTATAGAACGTGAAGATTTAATACCAGCCCGCATAGATAATAGACACAAAAAAAGCGCCAGATAGATATGCTATCTGGCGCTTTTTCGTAAAAGTGCGAAATCTTGAGTTATTCTTTCACTCTTTCAATGATGGCACCCAAGCCACCCAGCTTCTCTTCAATGGCTTCATAACCACGGTCTAAGTGATAAATGCGATTCACGTGAGTCTCACCTTCTGCGATGAGCCCAGCTATCACCAAGCTTGCCGACGCGCGCAGGTCAGTAGCCATTACTGGAGCTCCTTTAAGACTTGAGCTGCCTTTAGACACTGCTGAGTTCGCTTCTAACGCGATTTCTGCGCCCATACGTTGTAACTCTGGCACGTGCATGAAGCGGTTTTCAAAAATGGTTTCTGTAATTACGCCCGTGCCTTCGGCAACACAGTTCAAGGTAACAAACTGCGCCTGCATATCCGTAGGGAATGCTGGGTGTGGTGCGGTTTTAACTCGCACAGCCTGCGGTTTGCGCCCTTCCATGTCTAGCTCTATCCAGTCATCACCAGTGGTGATTTTAGCTCCGGCCTGCTCTAGCTTATCTAGCACCGCATCTAATGTATCTGGCGCCGCATGAGTACAGCGTATTTTCCCACCTGTCACAGCGGCCGCTACCAAGAAAGTACCGGTTTCTATACGGTCAGGCAGCACTGCATAATCACAACCGTTTAAGGTTTCCACGCCCTCAATGGTTATTTTATCGCTTCCTGCACCGCTAATTTTCGCGCCCATCTGAATAAGACAGTTTGCTAAATCAACGATTTCGGGCTCGCGTGCCGCGTTTTCAAGAATGGTTGTTCCGTCAGCCAGCGCCGCTGCCATCAGTAGGTTTTCAGTGGCACCCACGCTTACCATATCCATGAAAATACGCGCACCTTTCAGACGCCCATCGACTTCGGCTCGAATATAGCCTTCGTCTACTTCAATCTTCGCGCCCATCTTTTCAAGGCCAGTTAAATGAAGATTTACCGGGCGCGCACCTATAGCACAGCCACCGGGCAAAGAGACATTCGCTTTACCTTGCTTAGCTAACAGTGGGCCAAGTACCAAGATAGACGCTCGCATAGTACGTACTAACTCATAGGACGCTGTAACGCTTTGTAGCGTACTCGCATCGATAACGATATCGTTAGGTGCGGGTAGTGCGACTTCAACACCTAATTCACGCAAAAGTGCCGTCGTAGTATTGATGTCACGAAGACGAGGAACGTTGGTGTAACGACAAGGAGAGTCGGTCAGCAAGCTTGTCATCAACAATGGCAAGGCCGCGTTTTTAGCGCCAGAGATGCGCACGGTACCGTTGAGCGCAGGGCCCTTTTTAATTACGAGTTTATCCACGTGCTACGCCTATTATTGAGGAATATTAAACTGGCGCTCACGCTCCCAGTCTTTTACTGAAAACGTCTTGATGGTAATTGCATGCATGCTGCCGTCTGCAATTTTATCAGCCAAAGGCGCATATACCGCTTGCTGGCGCTTCACACGGCTCATTTCATTAAAAGCATCGCTTACCGCAATAATATTAAAATGCGAACCTTCGCCCTTTACATGGACTTCGTGAAGGTCTAACGCATCTTTCAAGATTTTTTCAATTTCAGACAATTCCATAACTTACTTCTTAATTCGCTAACGGGTGTTTATTCTACGGGTAAAAAGCTATCTGCGTCGCTTATTTTAGCAAGCTTACGTAGCTTCTCTGGCATTTTATATAGGCTCATGCTAACACCATTTTGCTTTGCATCCCTAACGGCATTAATAAGCCAAGCCAAACCTGCACTGTCTGCGCGCTCAACGTCACTTAAATCAACAAGACATCTTTTATTGTTAATCAAGGTACTACGCTCATTTCCGTTCAAACTATCCCAGAAATTCTTCGACAGCGTTTCACGGTCAAGATGACCGTGAACCACTACATTGCCTTTGTCGTTTACCTCGAATAGGCTCACTCAGCCTCTCCTTCGATTTCGATTGGCTCGCCTTGCTTAAGCTCAACTGGCTTACCAATTTTGTCGCGCATTAGTGCGATAACTGCATCGATACCGTCTTGACGAAGGATTGATTCAAATTCGCTACGCTTGCTGTTTAGCATGCTGATGCCTTCAGCAACCATATCGTAGGCTTTCCACTCGTTCGTTTTACTATCTTTACGAACTTTAAAAGCAATTTTGATTTCAGGGCGGTTTGGATCTTGAACCACTGCACGCACTGTTACTGATTTTTTATCATCAAAAGATGATTCAGGCTCAAAGATGACTTCTTGGTTGTCGTAGTAGCCCATTGCCACAGCGTAGGTTGTTACCAAATATTGACGAAATACGCTGATGTACTCGCCCATCTTCTCTTGAGGTACTGACTTAAAGTGTTTACCTAGTACCATAAAAGCAGCGAATTTGTAGTCGATATGAGGTACTAATTCTTCTTCCATAATAGTGCGTAGCATTTCAGGATCAGCTTTAATCGCTGCTTGGTTCGCTTTGATGCGCTCAAACGTGCGGTTTGCTACGTCTTGAACCAATTCATACGGGTTTTGTTCATTAACTTCTTGTGCATTCGCTATGCCCGCTACAGACATCATGAAGATGCCAAGTGCTACCATAAACTTTTTCAAAATTACTCTCCTAACTTAAAACTCTATTTAGCAGACCTGATGGCAATCCAATAAGTTTCATCACGCCGCTGGAATAATTTAACGACCTGGTAATATACGTCTGGCCGTAATACTGCGATTAGTCTTCGTCGCTTCCGCGATTAAATAAGAACTGACCAATGAGATCTTCAAGAACCAAAGCTGACTTAGTATCCTGAAGGTAATCGCCATTCTGTAAATTAGCGACACCGTCGAAAGAGAAGCCAGGTTGGAAGCCAACATACTGTTCGCCTAGCAAACCCGAGGTCAAAATAGACACAGAGCTGGTTTCTGGAAAGCCGTTGTATTCATTTAAAATTGACAGCTCAACCACTGGCGTAAAATCTTCTTGGTCTAGCGTAATCGATGACACACGGCCAACCGTTACCCCACCAACCTTTACTGCCGATCTCGGCTTTAAGCCGCCAATATTGTCGAATTTTGCGTATAACGTGTAGGTATCGCCTTCGGTGGCTACCGTTTGGTTTGCTACTTTCAGTGCCAATAACAACAACGCACCGATTGTAAGCATGACAAACACACCAACCATTACTTCCGTTTTATACTTACTCATTCCAATCCCCTACTCGATACCAAACATAAGGGCGGTTAGCACGAAGTCCAGCCCTAATACTGCTAATGATGAATAGACCACCGTTTCGGTAGTCGCTTTGCTGATCCCTTCCGATGTTGGAATAGAATCGTAACCTTTAAATATGGCAATCCACGTCACAACCAAGGCAAACACGAGGCTTTTTATTACGCCGTTTATGACATCCTGGTTCCAATCTACTGTCGATTGCATAATTGACCAGTAGCTGCCTGCATCAACGCCTAGCCAATCAACACCCACTAAGTGGCCGCCTAAAATACCAATGGCACTGAAAATAATGGCAAGCATAGGCATCGCTAACATTCCCGCCCAAAAACGCGGAGCGACGATACGTCGTAGCGGGTCTACCGCCATCATCTCTAAACTACTCAGCTGCTCCGTGGCTTTCATTAAGCCTATTTCAGCTGTTAAGGCTGAGCCAGCTCGCCCAGCAAAAAGCAATGCGGTCACAACCGGACCAAGCTCTCTTAACAATGAAAGTGCGACCATGGGGCCTAAGCTACCTTCTGCGCCATAATCAACCAAAATGGTGTAGCCTTGTAGCGCCATTACCATGCCGATGAATAACCCCGACACCATAATAATTAGCAGCGACTGAACGCCCACTACATACAATTGCTTAATCACCAACGGTACATTTTTAAGCCTAGGAACAGCGATTAATGCACCAAACAACATAAGAGCTGCTCGACCAACCGCAGTGACCTTCCCTATCGTTTTAGCGCCTATTGATTGGAAGAACTTCATTTATCTGCCCCCAAGAAGCTTGCTTTCAAATCAGGTGCAGGATAATGAAATGGTACCGGACCATCTGCTTTTCCTTTCAAGAACTGCTGGACTAATTCAGAGTCACTTTCTTTGATTTGCTGCGCCGTTCCTTCACCGATAACCCGCTTGTCAGCTAAGATATAAATATAATCGGCAATGGTCAGTACTTCAGTGACATCGTGAGTCACCACAATACTGGTTAGATTAAGTGCGTCGTTTAATTCACGAATAAGCTTAACCAGCACACCCATTGATATAGGATCTTGTCCGGCAAAGGGTTCGTCGTACATGATTAAATCTGGATCTAGTGCAATTGCCCTTGCCAAAGCGGCCCTGCGCGCCATACCACCAGACAATTCACTAGGCATTAATTGAGCTGCACCGCGCAATCCTACTGCCTGTAGCTTTAAAGCGACAATTGTCGCAATAACGTCTTCAGAAAGTTTTGTATGTTCGCGAAGTGGAAACGCCACGTTATCGAACACACTCATATCGGTAAAAAGCGCACCACTTTGAAAAAGCATGCTCATTCTACGACGTGTCTCATATAACGTTTTTCTCGACATAGAAACAATCGAATCGCCGTCGAATCTAACGTCACCTTCATCTGGCGTTAACTGCCCGCCAATAAGGCGCAGCAGCGTGGTTTTACCTATACCACTTGGCCCCATTACCGCAGTAATTTTGCCTTTGGGTACCTTTAGCGATATCCCATCATAAATGATGCGATCAGCGCGCTTAAAGGTAAGGTTATCTACTTCAACTAAATGATCCATAGTTACTTAAATGTCGACCCCTGACGTTGGATTGAGAGCTTATAAAATAACGCGTTCAATCCACTTAGAAAATTTTAAAATTATAAGAGTAAGTGAGTATTCAATTTCTGTGCCTTCACTTGATCCACTCTTAAGGTTTACTGCACAGTTTACTTTATGAGCGCATAAAATCAAAAAAGTTTACTCTCCAGTGTACTTTTTTGAATTTCTATCGCCAGACACGGTATAGAACACCTTGTCTGGGCGGTGTAATTTAAGGGCATTGTACGCTTTTTCAAGCCCCTCGCCAAAGTCAAAAAGTTACAAGTTATGTTCGATTAAGACGAATATATACCAGTCCGTATAGATTATTACCCACGTAGCGAGAGTTAAAATGTTCGTAATCGCGGCGTGTTACCGCAGGTATAGTGGTTCTACATCAAGGTGACACAACAAAGAGTACGGACATTTTAAACTCGCCCTTCGGGAAGGTCTGGCAAACTTCCTAGCTTCATTCTGGGAATTTGAAAGGGAACAGCCATTCCTGCATTCCCACGCTTCGCTAGGAAACTTGCCAGCGCCTTCTGAGTGGGCAATTATCTATGCGGACTGGTATTCGGTATCTCACGCCCAAGTGCCCATCTAGTATCCTACAAGCCTCCCAAATCAATCCTAATACCATCCTATTTTGTTGTTTCTTAACTGAAACTGAATATGAAGTCTTGTGTGTGTAAGTGCGACCTAATTTGCGTATTCAGCGGAAATTTACGTCAATTGACAGTATTTGGCGAAAATAAAACGCTGCGAGCATAGGCAAATGGCACTCTTTTTGCGACAATCTAGCGAAATACTTTCTATTACAGGTTGTTGTGCTTTTAAACATTGTCATTTTTCTTGTTGGGCTGATTGTACTGAGTTGGAGCGCTGACCGGTTTGTATATGGCGCCTCAGCATTAGCAAAAAACATCGGCATTTCTCCAATGATGATCGGACTAACGATTGTCGCTATGGGATCTTCGGCACCTGAAATTGTGGTTTCCGCCATAGCCTCCGCAAATGGCAATATGAACACCGCCGTGGGTAACGCGCTAGGTTCTAACATCACGAACATCGCGCTAGTTTTAGGTATAACCGCGCTAGTGAAACCATTGCTTGTTTCATCAACAACATTAAAGCGCGAGCTTCCAGCACTCCTTATCATCTCATTGATTGCCATTGGCTTTATGTTTGACGGTGAACTTAAGTCTTATGAAGGCATTATCCTACTAGGCCTGTTCATTTTCGTACTGGCAATGATGGCGTGGTTGTCGCTACAGGTAGATAAAGAAGATCCTCTGGTTGCGGAAACCGCAGATGAAATCCCCAAAGGCGTTTCAAATACGTCAGCCCTCATTTGGATTGGTGTAGGCCTTGTAATACTGCCATTAAGTGCTCACTTTTTGGTGAACTCAGCAGTAGAAATTGCCAGATACATGGGCATTTCGGATTTGGTTATCGGACTAACGATTATTGCGTTTGGTACAAGTCTACCTGAACTAGCAGCAAGTGTTGCGGGTGTACTGAAAGGTGAAGACGATTTAGCACTGGGTAATATCATCGGCTCAAATATCTTCAACCTACTTGCCGTACTTGGCATGCCCGGCTTAATCGCGCCTGGTATCCTGGACCCTGACGTTTACAACCGAGATATGTACGTAATGCTTGGTTTAACATTATTATTATTCTTGTTCAGCTTCGATTTAATCGGCAAACGTACAATATCAAGAACAAATGGATTCATACTTCTGGCTTGCTTTATCGGCTATCAATTCTGGCTATTCGGATAATCATGAATACACAAACTCAGATGAACTATATCGACTCAGCGAAGCGCGTTATTGAAATTGAAACACAGGCTATTGCTAATCTGGCAGAGCGCTTAAACAATGAATTTATCGCTGCCTGTAATATTCTCTTTGCCTGCAAGGGTAAAGTTGTCGTGAGTGGTATGGGAAAGTCTGGGCATATCGGAAATAAAATTGCCGCTACGCTTGCCAGTACAGGTACTCCTGCATTTTTCATGCACCCTGGTGAAGCCAACCATGGCGACTTGGGCATGCTAAGCAAAGGCGATGTCTTACTCGCCATCTCTAATTCTGGCGAGACTAACGAGCTAGTTAACTTATTGCCCGTAGTTAAGCGCTTAGGCATACAGGTGGTCGCCATGACCAACAGTGCTTCCAGTTCATTAGGGCAACACGCAGATGTCGTACTTGATATCAGCGTTGAAAAAGAAGCGTGTTCGCTAGGTCTTGCTCCTACGTCAAGCACAACCGCCACACTGGTTATGGGTGATGCGCTTGCGGTAGCACTGCTCGACCAAAAAGGTTTCACCTCAGATGACTTTGCGCTTTCGCACCCAGGCGGCAGTTTAGGCAGAAAACTTCTGCTTAAAGTTAGCGATATCATGCAAAGCGGCAGTGATATCCCCCTTGTCCATGCCAGTGCTTCTGTTGCTGACGCACTGCTGGAAATATCTAAAAAGGGGTTGGGTATGACAGGCGTGATAGCGGCAGACGGTACGCTGACAGGCGTCTTTACGGATGGCGACCTACGACGAATTCTCGATGCCCGCGTAGACGTACACAGTGCGACAGTAGAAGAAGTGATGACTAAAGGCGGCAAGACTACCACCGCAGGTCAGCTGGCTGTAGAAGCCCTGAATTTGATGGAAACCCATAAAATTAGTGCGTTAATGGTTACTGACGATAAGCGCAAACCTGTTGGGGCTTTTAACATGCATATGCTACTAAAAGCAGGAGTGCTTTAAATGACAACCACCTTGTACACGGAAATAAATGACTCGCTTTTCGCAAAACTAGCCAAGATAAAGTTGCTGGTATGCGACGTTGATGGTGTGTTCTCAGATGGCCGAATTTACTTAGGTAACGACGGTGAAGAACTTAAAGCATTCCATACCCGTGATGGATATGGTGTAAAAGCGCTAGTGAGCAATGGAGTGAATGTCGCGGTTATTACTGGACGTCGCTCTGCCATTGTTGAAAATAGAATGAAGGCACTGAATGTTGCACATATAATTCAAGGCGAAGAGAATAAAGCAGACGCGCTTAGTGACCTGATGAAACGCCTTGAGTTAAACACTGACGAAGTGGCTGCGGTAGGTGATGACATGCCAGATACGGGTATGTACAAGCACGTTGCGGTTAAAATTGCGGTTGCCGATGCCCATCCTTACGTAGCAAAACAAGCAAACTGGATTACGACCCTTCCCGGTGGGTTTGGCGCGGTCCGAGAAATATCGGATACCATTTTGCAGGCCAAAGGGGTAGCAAATGAGGTTTTTGGAGCTAGTGTATGAGCCTGTTTGGCTTTAATCGCTTAGGATTAAGTATATCGGCGCTATTTATTCTGGCGATGCTGATGTACATCCCTACGTGGATGGAAGAGCAGCCTGAAACGCAGGGGAATCGTGAAAACGATGCGCTAAAGCCCGCCTACAAAGCAAAAAATCTAACCACTACGCTGTACAATCAAGACGGTGAGTTAAATCACAAAGTATTTGCAGAGTCGATGGAGCATTACGACCAGCTTGGCTTTGTATTGTTTCAGCAACCTAAATACACCCTTTATACAGAAAACGCGTCATCACCATGGGTGGTAACCGCTGATGAAGGTACACTATACAATAACGAGCTAATCCAGCTGGAAAACCAAGTTAATATTGAGAACCAAACTGGCGATGACTTTGTCAGAAGTATATCGACCGAGTACATTCAAATTAATTTAGAAACCAAGCAAATGACATCTGACCAACCCGTTGAAATACTGGGCACCCAATATGTCATTTTAAGTAATGGGTTTAACGCGAATTTACGCACACAAGAATACGAGCTTTTAGATCATGTACAAACCACTTATTCCCCTAGCAACTAGTTTATTGCTTGCCATCGCTAGCGGTGCGGTACACGCCAGTGAAGATGATTTTTCGCAGCCCATAAAAATAGGCTCGAACACCCAGTTTATCGACGGTAAAAATAAAACCGCGTTGTACAAAGACGACGTACTCATAACTCAAGGCTCTTTGGTTATTGAAGCTGACGAAGTGGAAGTAATTGCCACTGACGGTGGTGGTCGTGAAATATTTATTGCTAGAGGAAAGCCTGCAAGCTATTCCCAGCAATTGGAAGACGGCACGCCAGTTTCGGCAAAAGCTAATGAAATACGCTATGAAGTGGTGAACCGAACGATTTCTCTTGCCGGAAACGCAGAGTTGAAACAAGACACCAGTAAAGTACAGGGTGACAACATCACGTTCGATATGATTACCGAGCAATTGCTAGCGACTGGCGGCGCAGGTAAGGATGGTGAGGGTCGAGTGACCACAGTATTCACACCTGAGACCATTCGCAAAACTTCGTCTAAGAAAGACAAAAAAGACAACGAGGGCAATGAATAGCAATGGCAACTTTGAGCGCTAAAAATCTTGCTAAGGCTTACAAGTCAAGACAGGTTGTTCGAGATGTAAGTCTGTCTGTCTCAACGGGTCAAATTGTTGGTCTTCTTGGCCCAAATGGCGCTGGTAAGACCACCACATTCTACATGATTGTTGGTTTAGTGAATCTGGATAAAGGCAAGATTGAAATCGACGACAATGAGCTAACTCATCAGCCCATGCACGAGCGTGCACGCCGCGGAATTGGCTACCTACCGCAGGAAGCCTCTATTTTCAGAAAGCTCACAGTGCATGAAAATATCATGGCCATTTTGCAAACCCGTAAAGATTTAAATTCACAACAGCAAGAAGAAGAAGCAGATGCGCTACTTGATGAATTTAATATTAACCATATACGTAATAGTACTGGGATGAGTTTGTCAGGGGGCGAACGCCGTCGCGTTGAGATTGCCCGCGCTCTGGCAGCAAAACCGCAATTTATTTTGTTAGACGAACCATTTGCTGGTGTTGATCCAATATCAGTTAATGATATAAAGAAGATAATACAACATCTTCGCGATAGGGGTATTGGAATCCTTATCACGGACCATAACGTACGAGAGACATTGGATGTTTGTGAAAAGGCGTACATTGTGAGTCATGGCGAGCTTATTGCGCAAGGAACGGCGGAACAGGTTTTAAGTAATCAAAAAGTAAGGGATGTATACCTAGGCGAACAATTCAGGCTATAGTTAATGTAACCGAATTGTCATTTTTCAGTTTCGCTCTGGTATATTCAATTTAGAGCATTTAAATAAGACGTAGATGAAACCATCTTTACAGCTAAAATTTAGCCAACAACTTACCATGACACCACAGCTTCAGCAGGCCATTAAACTGCTGCAGCTTTCTACACTTGATCTTCAACAAGAGATCCAAGAAGCGCTCGATTCTAATCCGCTATTAGAAGTTGAAGAAGGTAACGACGAGCCGCAACTAGAAAAGAACAATATCGACAACGATGACAGCGGCTCTGAGGCCACTGCTTCTGCATCTAGTGACACATTAGAAGCCGGCGATGCACTTGAGAAAAACGATCTTCCCGATGAGCTGCCAATCGACAGTACGTGGGATGAATACTACTCTGCTTCATCTTCGCCTGCTCCGGGTCCATCCAATGACGACGAGCAAATCTTCCAAGGAGAGACTACTGAAGATATTCAAGAGCACCTTCTTTGGCAAATGCGCCTTACCCATTTCTCGGATACCGATCGCGCAATCGCTACAGCAATCATCGACTCTATTGACGAGTCAGGTTATTTAACCGTTACCCTTGACGATATTTTAGAAGCGGTTAACGATGATGATATGGAAGAGCCGATTGAAATGGACGAAATAGAATGTGTGCTTAAGCGCATTCAGATGTTCGACCCTATTGGTTCTGGCTCTCGCTCTCCACAAGAATGTTTGATGGTGCAATTGCGCCAGTTTTCAGAAGACACACCGTGGCTTGCTGAAGCAAAGCAACTGATTGAAGAGTACTCTGACTTACTGAGCAGCAAAGACTATCGTACGCTTATGCGTAAAAGCCGATTGAAAGAAGATCAGCTACGCGAGGCAATGCGTTTGCTGCAAACCTTGAATCCTCGCCCAGGTAGTGCTTTAGTTACTAAAGAGCCTGAGTACGTTATTCCTGATGTCTCAGTAACCAAGAAAAATGGCCGTTGGGTGGTTGAGCTGAACCCCGACAGTCTGCCTAAGTTAAGCGTAAATCAACAATACGCAGCAATGAGTCGCCGTGCCAAGAATAGTAGCGATTCACAATTCATCCGCTCACACATGCAAGAGGCTAAGTGGTTCATAAAGAGCCTTGAATCTCGTAACGAAACCTTAATGAAGGTTGCAAACTGCATTGTGCAGCAGCAAATGGGCTTTTTTGAGCACGGCCCGGAAATGATGAAACCAATGGTGCTAAATGATGTCGCAGAAATGGTAGATATGCACGAATCCACTATTTCGCGAGTGACAACGCAAAAGTACATGCATACGCCACGTGGAATCTTCGAATTGAAGTATTTCTTCTCAAGCCACGTTGCAACAGAGTCTGGTGGTGAATGTTCATCTACAGCGATTCGTGCATTGATCAAGAAATTAGTGGCCGCTGAAAAGCCTAGCAAGCCGCTAAGTGATAGCAAGATTGCTTCATTGTTGGCCGAACAAGGCATTAAAGTTGCCCGGCGAACAATAGCAAAGTACCGGGAATCGTTGTCGATCCCGCCGTCGAACCAACGCAAAAGCCTTATTTAATCGGGCTTAATAATATAAGGAAGACGAAATATGCAAATCAACCTTACTGGTCATCATGTCGAAATCACCGACTCTTTGCGTAATTATGTCGATACGAAGTTCAGCAAACTTGAACGTCACTTTGATCACATTTCTAATGTGCATGTCATCCTGAACGTTGAAAAATTAAATCAAAAAGCCGAAGCGACCGTTCATTTAAGTGGCGCTGAAGTATTCGCATCCTCAGAAAATACCGACATGTATGCGGCGATTGACAGCATGGTTGATAAACTCGACCGGCAGGTAATCAAGCATAAGGAAAAACTGAAAAAACATTAGTAGTTAATTAAGCATGGATATACAAGCCATCGTAAGTCTGGACCGCACCGAGTGTGCGGTTCAGTGTAATAGTAAAAAGCGAATTCTTGAGATCATCGCTGATATCGCTGCCAAGCAAAACGAGAACATTGATCAGGCAACGGTACTTAACAGTTTGATGGCTCGAGAGCGTATGGGTAGTACAGGCATTGGCAATGGTATCGCCCTGCCCCACGGGCGCCTGCCGGGCCTTGAGAAAGTGATTGCCATTGTTGTAACCAGCACGCCAGCAATCGACTTTGACGCCCTTGACGAGAAACCCGTAGACATCTTTTTTGCGCTACTCGTTCCCGAGGAACAGACCGAAGGACACCTTCAAACGCTGGCCACCGTGGCTGGTAAACTAAGCGACAAAGAAACGATTAAAGCAATACGTCGCGCAACGACAAGCGACGATATTCTATCTGCATTAAGTTAAACATTAAGCGCCTATTAACCGTTTAGTAGGCGCCTAATTCAACAACGCGTATGTGATAAAACCAGAGTATTAGGGAGAAAGTAGGTGAAGCTGATAATAATCAGTGGTCGTTCGGGGTCTGGTAAGTCTGTCGCACTTCGCGCATTGGAAGATTTAGGTTATTACTGTGTTGATAATATCCCGGTAAACTTACTTCCCACCTTAACCCATACAGTTGTTGACGAGTACGATCAGGTTGCGGTAAGTATCGATGTGAGAAACTTACCTAAAAATCCTGACGATTTGGTAGAAATTCTAGACTACCTGCCTTCTTCGTGGTCGATGACCATTGTTTACATTGACGCGAGCGATGATGTACTGGTTAAGCGTTTTAGCGAAACACGTCGTCTTCACCCTCTCGCCAAGCTTAATAAATCGCTTTCAGAAGCCATTAAAGCCGAGTCTGCCCTACTTGCTCCTATTGCTGAACGCGCAGATTTATATTTAGACACAGATAAGCTTACCATTCACCAACTGGCAGAGTTAATTCGAGAGCGTATCCTGGGTAAGAAAAGCTCACGCCTTGTGCTTGTGTTCGAGTCGTTTGGCTTTAAGCACGGTATTCCTAAAGATGCGGATTACGTTTTTGATGCCCGCTTTTTACCTAACCCCCACTGGGAGCCCGACCTTAAACACCTGACCGGATTAGATGCACCAGTAGAAGTATTTTTGGGGTCGCAGCCTGTAGTGACCAAGTTCATTTGGCAAATTCAGAATTTAATAACGACATGGCTGCCTCATTTAGAGCGCAATAACAGAAGTTATGTAACCGTAGCGATTGGCTGTACTGGTGGCCAACACCGTTCGGTTTATATCGCACAGACCCTGTCGAAAACCTTCAGTGAAATACACCCTGATGTACAAATTCGCCATAGAGAGCTGAATCAGTAATGACTATTCAAAAAACGCTAACTATCGTCAATAAGTTAGGGTTGCATGCAAGAGCGGCGACCCAACTGGTTAAACTGGCTAATCAATTCGACGCTAAAATCATCTTAAAAAAAGGCGATAAAGAAGCAGACGCAAGCAGTGTATTGGGATTAATGATGCTTGAAAGCCATCAAGGTGAACAGGTAGACGTGATTGTGGACGGCAGTGATGCTGTTGATGCGCTTGCAGCTATTGAAGAGCTTATTGAGGGCAGATTTAACGAAGACGAATAGTCTTACTTGCCCAATCCATTGACCAATTAATCAACACTTAGCGCAGTTATCTTAAAATCCTGCGCAAAACCTACGCAATTATCATGACAGACTCATTATAATTGCGATATTCTACGCCCACTTAGGCTCTATGGCCTGCATTGTTCATCTTTTAGCTTGTAGGAATAACGCCTTATGGCAGAAGCGCTTGTTTCTAAATACGTACAAACTCAGTTACGCGCACTCAACGCTGCGTTGACCAACGGTCAATTCGTATCTGTACGTAAGCTTCTGCTTGAATTACCGCCCTCAGACGTCGCCCACATTCTTGAATCTAGCCCTAGCAGAACCCGTGACGAATTATGGGAGCTCATTGATGGTGACTTTCACGGCGACATTTTAGAAGAACTGTCTGACGATGTTAGAAACGGTATCATTACAAAAATGCTTCCCGCTAATGTGGTTGACGCACTTGAAGAGATGGATACCGATGACTTAGCAGAGACGCTAAGCAGCCTTCCCGAGCCAGTATTGGCCGATATTCTAGATTCGATGGATGCACAAGATCGCGTGCGCGCAGAGCAAGCGCTGTCTTACGGTGAGGAAACCGCTGGTTTCATTATGAACACCGACACCATCACTTTACGTCCAGATGTGACCATTGACGTGGTTTTGCGCTATATCCGCTTAAAAGGCGAGCTACCTGAGAATACGGATACGTTTTACGTGGTAAACCGAACTGATAACCTTGTTGGTATTGTTCCGGTTACCCGTTTACTCACCGCAGATACCGACGATAAAGTGTCTGACGTTATGGACGAGGAATCTGAAGCGATTCCTGTGAATATGCCAGACGACGAAGTGGCAAGCCTGTTCGAGCGATACAATTGGCTTTCAGCACCTGTTGTAGATGAAAACCATCGCTTAGTGGGCCGAATTACCATTGATGACGTGGTTGATATTATTCGTGAGGACGCCGAGCACTCGATGATGAGTATGGCGGGTCTTGATGATGACGAAGATACCTTTGCACCCGTTATGCAAAGTACCAAACGACGCTCGGTGTGGCTGGCGGTAAACTTAGTGACGGCGCTAATGGCTGCGATGGTGAGTGATCTATTTGAAGCAACGCTCAGCCAACTGGCTGTGTTAGCTATATTAAATACCATTGTCCCCAGTATGGGCGGTGTAGCGGGTAATCAGACGCTAACGCTAGTTATTCGCGGTATGGCACTAGGCCATGTTAACGCGAGTAACTCACGATGGCTTATCAGTAAAGAAATATCCATCGGCTTTTTAAACGGTGCCATTTGGGCGGTGCTTATTGCCTCTGTCATCGCGTTATGGAAACAAGATTACATGCTGGGCGTAATTATTGCCTTTGCCATGATGGTAAACATGATTGCAGCTGCTTTAGCGGGCGCAACCTTACCTATGATCATGAAGCGTCTTAAGATAGACCCTGCCCTAGCTGGCAGTGTTATCTTAACTACGATAACCGATGTAGTGGGTATTTTTGCTTTCTTAGGTACTGCGACGCTGTTTCTAATTTAAGTTAATTTTGAACTCTCATGCCTGATAGGGCATGGGTGAGCTAAACAACACTCATGCAATAAGCGCTTTCGCTATATATCCATTGACGTTCAGCTTGTAACCCACACCCCAGACGGTTTCTACTAGCTGTCCGCCATTTTCAATACTGTTGATTTTATCAAGCTTAGTGCGTAACCGATTTATATGGGTATTCACCGTGTGCTCGTAGCCTTCGTGGTTATAGCCCCACACCTCACTGAGCAATTGATTGCGAGAAAAAACTTGGTTTGGATGACGACAAAAATAATCCAGTAGCGCAAACTCCCTAGCCGTTAACGTTAGCACTTGGCCATTTAGGGTTACGCTATGAAAACGCTGGTCGATTTTAAGGGGTCCTATTTCGATGCGCTCTTCACTACCTTGAGATGGTCTTAAATGTTCTTGGCTAGGCATACTCCTACGCATATGGGAGCGAATACGGGCAGTAAACATGCGTGCATCAAATGGCCCTGATAGATAATCATCTACGCCTACTTCATAGTAGTTTGCTTCATCTACCTCTTCGTCGGCCACATCGTCTGTCATCGCGTCACTTTCCACTGCCATCACCCAACTTTCTGGGTTCGTATCAACAAGGCCTTTTATACGATTAAGACAGATAATATTTCCATGCGACTCAACAATAACGAGCGAATAATGCTGCGCCTTAAGCAACGACTCTGCGGATTGAAAATTAGAGACTGCGTCGTAAAGAAAGCTATGCTTACTTAAGCATTGCGATATGTTCTGTTGAAACTTATTTCCACTGTAGATGATAAGGATCATATCTCGCTCCTAATTCGCCAATAAAAAACAAGACCAGTGTGTTCGTGGTTTTCTTTCACAGTGATTACAATTTTTTTAAAAAATATAAATTCAGAATTTATAACAGCACTGTTATTTATTGAGACGAATCTGTGTGCGTTTTGTGAAAGTTCTGTGATGAATTGGACATTTTACTGCCCTAAATTTTTATGCGATTTAAGCCATAAATAAGGACAATAAAATGAAATTCACTAAACTTGCTAGCGCAACGCTTTTGTCGCTAGCAGCAGTATCAGTAAGCCAAGCTGTCACTTTAGACATTGAAATTACCAACCTGACTCAGGCGCAGAGTTTTACGCCGCGCTTAGTCATAGCTCACGATGACACCGTCGATGCCTTTGAAGTTGGGCAACCTGCGTCGTCAGCTTTAGCGTGGTTAGCTGAAGCTGGTGTTATTGACGACGAACAAAATGCTGATTCAAGCGGCGCAAACTTTGAAGCGTTACTCGGCCCTGTTGATACCGACAATGGTTCAAATACGTGGCACCGTTTTGGCGGACTTCTCGCGCCGAAAGCTACGTTAAGCTATCCCTTCGATACTATGGACAAGCCATATCTTTCGCTACTTTCCATGCTAATACCTACTAACGACGCTTTTGTTGGTATGGACAGTATTGAAATTCCAACCGAGCCGGGTACCTACACTTATTACCTTAATGCATACGACGCCGGTACTGAGCTTAACGATGAATTAAATAGTGCCCGTACAGATGTTGTTGAAGCTGGGACCGGAAACGCGCTGGGTGGATATGGCGTACCGGGTGTTGCCGGTGGCGGCGCTCCCACTCGTATTGTTGATTTGGGTACAGGTGGCACGGGTGTGGGTGCACAAATCGTTAATGGCGAAGTTGAAGATGGTGAAGATGGCCCAGTACACATCCACCGCAATGCGCTTGGTGATACTGATAGCGCCGCTGGTGCCAGTGATCTGGACTCTACCGTACACCGTTGGTTGAACCCAGTAGCACGTGTAGTTATTACTGTTCCTGCATCTTAAGGAGCCAATACGATGAATAATCCAATAATTAAACTCAGTACATTATTGATGCTTTCAGCGCTTCTTGCTGCCTGCGGCGACGATGGTGATACAGGCCCTCAAGGACCAGCGGGTCCGCAGGGGGAAGCAGGTACTGACGGACAAGATGGTACGGATGGCCAGGACGGTTCGGACGGACAAGACGGTATTAATGGTAATTCAGCGGTTTATACCGTACAAATTACCAACTTAACCTACTCTCAGCCCTTTGCACCTGCCGCCGTCATATTGCATGAGTCAGGCTTCCATTCATTTAATGAAGGCGAGCCAGCCAGCATGGGCATTGAAATAATGGCTGAAGGCGGTGACCCGTCTATGGTCATTACTGAAGCCATGGACTCCACGGACTTTTTGGATGCGCAAAACTCTGGGGGCATATTGGGTCCTCGCTCAATGGGCGCAGAACTAACTCTAGTGGTTCCAGAACTCGATGCTGACGACCTGCGCCTTACGGTAACGACCATGCTGGTCAACACCAACGACGCATTCACCGGCTTAAACGCTGCGAATGTAAGCAACATGGCGGTTGGTGATATAAAAACGTTCATGACAGTGACTTGGGATGCGGGTACAGAAGCAAACACAGAAACCGCAGCTACTATGCCAGGCCCTGCCGCTAGTGCAGCGGGTGGCGGCGGAGAAGCTGCGGGCTATGATGTGGTGAGGGATGATCTTGCCGATGCAGTAAGACTTCACCAAGGTGTAGTCACTAGTGCAAACGCTGACGATCCAAGCCGTGAGGGTCTATCCACATCGGTACTAACCGAGGCCCATCGCTTTGATTTCCCAACGAGCCGCGTGGTGATAACCCGAACCCGTTAAATGGTCAAACGCAGTACCACCTGAAAGCGCCCTATTACTCAGGTAATGGGGTGTTTTTACTTTTGTGCGAAGGGGAAACGGAGATAAAACTTAACGGGAATAAGAAAGATAAGCGCTGGCTTTGCTGAGTAGATAAACTTCACAAAACCAGGCTAATACGTTATTTGATAAGCTATTTAATAAACTATTTAATAACTTTGAGGGTAGGCTTACCCTTTTTAGGTGGAACAGGTGCGTCTTTCACGTCGCTTGCATCAGCATCTTCCAGCGACGTCGGTCCGCTAGGTTGAGAAACATCTTCAGATGTTTCTGGGCGCTCTTGCTGCGCACGAGCCACATCTTCTTCAGTGGCGAATACCGTACCTGCACCGTTTTCTCTTGCGTAAATAGCCATTACCGCTTCACAAGGCATACTTAATCTTCTAGGTTGCCCAGAGAAGCGCGCTTGAAACGATAAGCCATCTAAATCAAGAGAAAAGTTAACACACGCACTAGGTGATACGTTTAAAACGATCTGACCGTCTTTAACGAATTCCTGCGGCACTTCAACCAACTCGTTTGTTGCATCTACCACAATGTACGGCGTTAAGTCGTTATCAACAATCCACTCATAAAAAGCCCTAAGCAAATAGGGCTGGTTTGACGTCATAGATGTCATAGCGGGTTGTGGATCTCACGCTCTTGGTCAGTCAAAGACGCTTTAAATGAACTACGAGAGAAAATACGGTTCATGTAAGCGTTAATTTCTTTGCTGCCAGCACCGTTTAGTTCAATACCTAGTGCAGGTAAACGCCATAATAGCGGAGCAAGGTAGCAATCAACTAAGCTGAACTCTTCGCTCATAAAGTAAGGCATCTCACCAAATACAGGCGCAAGAGATAGCAAAGCTTCACGCAGCTCATTACGTGCTGCTTCTACATCACCTTCGCCACGGAAAATACGGGCAGCAAGCGAGTACCAGTCTTGCTCGATACGGTGCATCATAAGGCGGCTCTGACCACGTGATACAGGGTAAACCGGCATAAGTGGTGGATGAGGGAAACGCTCATCAAGGTATTCCATGATGATGTGCGACTTGTAAAGTACAAGCTCGCGATCAACTAGAGTTGGAACAGTACCGTAAGGGTTAAGCTCCAACAGATCTTCAGACAAGTTGCTAGGATCTGTGTAGCTGATTTCAACACCCACACCTTTTTCTGCCAACACAATACGCACCTGGTGGCTATAAATATCAATTGTGTCAGAGAACAACGTCATAATAGAACGTTTATTCGCGGCTACGGCCATTCAATTTCCTCCGTCGAGAAACAAGTTTACGCTTACAAACGGTAAGCTTATTACGTTAACTCGTGCTACCTGAAGACCCTATTTACTAGGATTTTCAGATAGCACGAGTAAATACCAAAAAAGGGGGCGAGAAGCCCCCTTTTCATATTATACATAAATCTGTGCGATTAGTGCACTTCTCGCCAGTATTCTTTCTTCAGTAAGTAAACAAATACAAACAATACTGCGATAAAGATAAGTACCCACTTACCGATTTTGTGAGATTCAAGTTTAGCAGGCTCACCCGTGTACTCTAGGAAGTTCACGATATCGGCAACAGCTTGGTCGTACTCGTCAGGAGACATTGCACCAGTACCATCTGACTTAATGCCTACATAACGCTTAACCATCTCTCCATCAACCATTTGCTCTTCATAAGTACGTGTTGGCGTACCTTGAAGTGGTTGAAGTACGTGTGGCATACCTACTTCTGGGAATACTGTGTTGTTCACACCAAATGGGCGGCTTTCGTCAACATAGAAAGAGCGCAGGTAAGTGTAAATCCAGTCTTCTCCACGAACACGAGCCACTAGCGTTAGGTCTGGTGGAGCAGCACCGAACCAGCCAGCAGCGGCTTCTTCTGGCATTGCACGAGTGATGTAGTCAGACACTTTTTCACCCGTGAACTGCAGGTATTCTTGACCTAGTTCGTCAGGAATACCCAAGTCTTGGAATGAACGCTGATAGCGCTGATACTTCATTGAGTGACAGCCTAAGCAGTAGTTCATGAACAATTGTGCACCGCGTTGTAAAGACGCCTTATCGGTTAAATCGATAGGCGCTTTATCTAGGTGTACGCTCCCGCCTGCCGCAAGCGCTACGCCAGGTAGGAAGAAGGCTAAAAAGCACATCATTTTTTTCATTTAGAAATCCTCTCTGGCACAGGTTTAGTGTTTTCGTTTTTGCTGTACAAGAACAATGCAATGAAGAAACCGAAGTACATTACTGTAGCAACTTGCGACGCAATGATTTTCCAGTTTTCTTGTGGCGTACCACCTAGGTAACCTAGGAAGATAAACACAATTGCAAACACAATAAGGTTAACTTTGTGCAGACCACAGCGATAGCGCCAAGACTTAACACGACCACGGTCTAACCAAGGCAGAGCGAATAGCGCAGCAATTGCACCGAACATTGCTAGTACACCGAACAACTTATCAGGTACCGCTTTCAAAATTGCGTAGAACGGCGTGAAATACCACACTGGGAAGATATACTCAGGTGTTTTCAACGGGTTAGCAATTTCAAAGTTAGGGTGCTCTAGGAATTTACCGCCCATTTCAGGGGCAAAGAACAGCACGTAAGTGAACAATGCTAAGAATACACAGAACGCCACAAGGTCTTTAAGAACAATGTGCGGGAAGAATGGCAATACGTCATCGGCAATGTCGTACTTGCTTGTGTAGTATTCATGGATTTCATATTTCGTCTTTTCAGACTCAGGCAGTGAACCTTTCTTATGCTTGATAGCGATACCATCAGGGTTGTTAGAACCCACTTCGTGAAGTGCAATAATGTGAAGGAACACAAGAATAACGATAACCAACGGCAACGCAATAACATGTAATGCGAAGAAGCGGTTTAGTGTTGCGCCAGAAATAACGTAGTCACCTTGTAGCCAGATAACAAGGTCAGGACCAACAACAGGAATAGCACCAAATAGTGATACGATTACCTGCGCACCCCAGTAAGACATTTGTCCCCAAGGTAGTACGTAACCCATGAAAGCTTCTGCCATAAGCGCTAGGTAAATAAACATACCAAACACCCATAGAAGCTCACGAGGCTTCTGGTAAGAGCCGTAAATCATGCCACGGAACATGTGTAGATATACCACAATAAAGAACGCTGATGCGCCAGTACTGTGCATGTAACGAATGATCCAACCGTAGTCGATCTCACGCATGATGTATTCAACAGAAGCAAATGCGCCTTCTGAAGATGGAACGAAGTTCATGGTCAACCAAATGCCAGTAACAATCTGGTTTACCAAAACAATAGTTGCTAGAAAACCGAACACATACCAGAAGTTCATGTTCTTTGGAGCAGGATATTGAAGAGCGTGCATATTCGCAACGCGCATCATTGGGATGCGTTCTTCAATCCAACCTAGGAAAGCATTCATATTACACGGCCTCCGCTTCTGAACCGATGATGATGTTATTGTCATCAACGAATTGATATGGCGGTACAACCAGGTTCAACGGTGCAGGAACGTTTTGGAATACACGTCCAGCCATGTCGAATTTCGAACCGTGGCACGGGCAGAAGAATCCATCTGGAACGCCTTCAACCACTTCTTCAAATGCACCGTCTTTAAGATGCTGTGGAGAACAACCCAGGTGAGTACAGATACCAACAAGGATAAGGTACTCTTCCTTCATTGAACGGAAACGGTTTTGAGCAAACGCAGGCTGCTGCTCAGCTTCAGAGTTAGGATCTTTCAGCTTATCTTCGTGCGCGCCTAGTTCTTCAAGAATTTCAGGCGTACGACGTACAATCCACACAGGCTTGCTTCGCCACATCACACGTACTAACTGTCCAGGCTCAATCCCGCTGATATCTACTTCAACGTCAGCACCGGCGGCTTTCGCTTTGGCGCTTGGATTCCAGGACGCAATAAAAGGCACAGCAGCACCAACGACACCTACACCACCAACTACCGACGTGGCAACGGTCAAGAACCGACGACGAGTGTTGTTTTCTGGCTGGTTTTCATTGTGTGCAGACTCTGTTGCATCTACAGATACATTGCTCATCCACATTTCTCCAGGTTTGGATAATTATGATGTGTAACCCAAGCTTATACTGGTTTTATCACGCTTGCGTCATGCATCATATGGCTTGTCATGACAGCGACGTAACAGTAAAAATTTACTGGTTTACGAGGTCACGAAAGTTTTCAAAATTTTCGACCGCAAATGATAAAAGAAAAGCCCTTATAAACACAAGGTTTTACTGATATTTAAGCGATAATTTAATTCAAAAGGTGTGTTTAGGTTTAGTGAGGGAAAGGCCTAAAATCAAGGTTTTGAAGAATATTTGGTTGGATAGCACCAGCAAATTAAACCTTTGTTATGAATTGTAGAGGCTTGAAGACTTTACTGAATGTGGGACGCAGGCAACTTGTAATAGAAAAAAAGCAATAAAAAACCCGGCATAAGCCGGGTTTTTGCAAATACAAAAAACGTAAAAAATTAACGCTTTGAGAATTGTGGACGCTTACGCGCTTTGTGTAGACCCACTTTCTTACGTTCAACGCGACGTGCGTCACGAGTAACGAAGCCAGCTTTACGAAGTGCTGGACGTAGTGCTTCATCATACTCCATAAGAGCACGAGTAAGGCCGTGACGGATTGCACCCGCTTGACCGTTAGAACCACCACCTTTAACAGTGATGTATACGTCAAACTTCTCAGTCATTTCAACAAGTTCAAGTGGCTGACGAACAACCATGCACTCTGTTTCACGACCAAAGTACTCGTCAAGAGCGCGTTGGTTTACTTTAATGCTACCTGTGCCTGGACGTAGGAACACACGAGCAGTAGAACTTTTGCGGCGGCCTGTGCCGTAGTATTGAGTATCTGCCATGTTAATAGCTCCTTAAATGTCCAAAACTTGTGGTTGCTGTGCGGTGTGCTTGTGCTCTGCACCTGCGTAAACTTTCATTTTACGGAACATTGCGCGACCTAGAGGGCCTTTTGGCAACATGCCTTTAACTGCTTTTTCAATAACCATTTCTGGCTTGTGAGCAATTAGTTTTTCAAAGTTTGTCTCTTTAAGACCACCTGGGTAACCAGAGTGCGCATAGTACATTTTGTCTTGCGCTTTACGGCCTGTTACCGCAACTTTCTCAGCATTGATTACTACGATGTAATCACCAGTGTCCACGTGAGGTGTGTACTCTGGCTTGTGCTTACCACGAAGGCGTAGTGCGATTTCAGAAGCCAAACGGCCTAGAGTTTTGTCTGTGGCGTCTACCACATACCAGTCACGTTGTACCGTTTCTGGCTTAGCAACAAAAGTTTTCATTTTCAAATTCACCCGAATAATATCGTCGTTACTGATTTCTGAACACCAGAAATCACCTTAAAATCAACACAATGACCCCTTCGAGCCGGCTGATTCTTCCACCTTCCCAAAGGTGGGCGTAACTGGGCAGGGCGCGAATTATACAGGAATTGAGAGAAATGCGAACCCCTAAGCACAAAAAATATGGATAAAATTCCATCATCTGCCGATGACATAGAAACAGATTTAAGGTAACGTCAAACTGTTGTGTTCGGAACCAATATAAAAACAAATGAAAATGTCTCGTATCGTAGCCTCATTGATGATGCTACACACGCTACTTGCCGGCGGTGTAAATGCTAAGGAATTGGTATACACACGTGCGTTTGCCGATGATGATTATGGCAATTATCATGTAGCTGTGCTCAATGCCGTGTTTAAGGCAACAAAGGAATATGGCGATATAACCCTTGTCCCTCATCCTCAGCCCATGACGCAAAGTCGTCAGATGCTATCCCTATTAAAGGGAGATGCTGACGTAATGTGGAGCGTAACGAACCAGACTCGAGAACAAAAGCTCATTCCTATTAAACTTCCTTTACTCAAAGGTTTTGCTGGATTCAGAGTGCTTGTTATTAACCCATTCCGGCAAAGCGAACTCACCGGAGATGCCGATAGCCGAACTTTGAAAAACCTTACAATGGTTCAAGGCACTGATTGGCCAGATAAGGACGTCTTAACGGCAAATGGGTACAAAGTTGAAGGAGAAGACTGGAGCTCGTGGTTTGGCTCAATGTATTCAATGGTCTCTCGCAATCTTGTCGACGCCTTTCCCCGCAATATTATCGAAGTACACCGCGATTTAGAACGCCACAAAGATAAGCATGTCTCTTTAGAGCAGTTCCATCTATTAAAATACCCCAACTATGAGTACTTTTTTGTTAGCCCAGATAACCCTGCCCTCGCGAATAGATTGAGATTAGGTCTTATCAGAATTCTAGACGGTGGAGAACTCGAACGTATCTTCGATAGCTTCGAAGGGCACAGAAAAGCAGAAATGCTTGCCGATGCTGAAAGTAGAAAAATTCACGAGCTCGGCAACCCAACAATACCTTATAAACTAGATTACGCGCGGTGGGATAAATACAAAGATTTAGCAATACGCGCGCTCGAAAAAGAGATATCAGAGTAAAACACTAAGTACTTAAGGTTCTCTTAAGGTCTCTCGTTTAGTGTTTTGATTTGTTTTTTTATCAATGAGCTTTTTATGCGTGTACTGCTCGTAGAGGACGATAGGCCGTTGTCTGACGCCCTCGCCCTTTCACTAAAGAATGCCAACTTCACGGTAGACTGTGTTTATTCAGGCGCAGATGCCCTTGCAACGCTTCGAGCGGGCCAAAGTGACATTGTCATTCTTGACTTGGGTTTACCCGACACTGATGGCCTCGACGTACTAAAATCTATTCGAAAGAAAAACGCAACGCTTCCTGTGTTGATATTAACTGCACGGGATAAAACACTAGACAAAATCTCTGGCTTAGATGCAGGCGCCGACGACTACTTACCTAAACCGTTTGAAATAGAAGAACTGTTAGCTAGGATTAGAGTACTTGAGCGTCGTCTGAGCACAGCATCTCACACCATTGTTAGCGTTAAGAATGTCAGCCTTGATACTGCCCATCATACGCTTACTATCGACAATCAAAACGTTCACTTACCTCGACGTGAACTCATGCTACTAAAAGCGCTTATTGAAAACGCAGGGCGCATACTGAGTAAAGATCAGCTGGAAAATAAACTTTATGAGTGGGGAGAGGAAGTGTCAAGCAACACAATAGAAGTACACGTGAGTAATTTGCGTAAGAAAATGCCTCCTGAGTTTATTAAGACTATTCGAGGCGTCGGTTATTGCATTTCAAAATCGGGGGAGTGAATTGTCTTCAATTCGCCGCTTTCTAATTCTTACACTGATCAGCGCGCTTGTTTTAGTGATATTTAGTGCAGCACTTAAAGGCTACCGCGCAACGCTGGGTATATCGAATACCTTGTTAGATAACGAGTTAGTTGAGCTATCCCGCGCAATCTCATATGTAGATAGCGGCACCCGCACACAGCAACAGACACTTTTCTTCCAAGTATGGAGACAAGGTAAGCTGGCCAGCTCATCTACTGATGCGTTAAGCACGCCATTAACCAGCTTCTCCGAGGGCTTTTCTGAAGTAAACGCACTGGGTACACGCTGGCGGGTACATACCCGGTTTAACCCGAATAATGATAGCTGGTATATGGTGGCTCAACCCGTAAGTAGTCGCTTTACTTTAACTGACTCGCTAACTGTAGCCGCCATCACCCCTTTTATAATTAGTGTGCCTATTCTTGCACTCATTCTCTTTTTTGGCATTACTTGGGGACTATCGCCGTTAAAACACCTATCAAAACTCCTTGCCAGCCGACAGGGTAATGATTTTTCTACCATTGCGTTGTCCCGAGAGCCCAGTGAACTTAGCCCTGTTGTTACTACATTAAACACTATGTTCACGCGACTAAATTCAGCGTTCGAACGAGAGCAGCAATTCGCATCAAACGCAGCGCATGAGCTGAGAACTCCGCTCAGCGTGATGAAAATAAACATTCACAATATAGCGAACGAGTTAGGTGAAAAAGGCCACGTGTTAGCTCCCCTTAAAGCAGACACTGACAGAATGATACACGCGGTAAATCAATTCCTTTTGCTTACTCGCACCAGCCCAGAAACGTTTGCAGAACAGCGAGAACCTGTAAATGTGCACGTGGTCGCGCAAGAGGTAATTAGTGACCTATACGGCGCTATTGAAAATAAAAGCCAAGAAATAGCACTGGAAGGAGAAGAAGCTTGGTTGCTAAGTTCTCAATTTGTCCTTTACACCTTGCTTCAGAACTTAGTGAGCAATGCGAGTAAATTCTCTCCTAGCGGTGCACAAATAATAATTAGGATTGAACGACGGAAAGACGAGCTTATTTTAAGCGTCTGCGATTCTGGGCCAGGCATCCCTGCTGACCAGCGCGCTGTCGTGCTAAACCGGTTCAAAAGAGCATCTAACAGCTCGCCTCATTCGGGAAGCGGCTTGGGGCTAGCCATTGTAGAACAAATCGTTGTATTAAACGGAGCTGAGCTCTCTTTAGATGAAAGTTCGCTCGGGGGATTAGAAGTTAGGGTGGCATTTTCCAATGACTACATACTCTAAGATTTCTTTATTCTGCTTTTCAGCCCTTTGTGCTTTTTATACGCCCCTTGCGTTCGCTTTACCTGAAGTGGTGGTGGAAATTAAAGAGCACTTATTCTTTCCTCAGGAAGTGATTGTGCCTGCAGGGCAAAAAGTAAAGCTAACCTTTGTCAATTTCGATGATACTCCCGAAGAAATAGATAGCTTCTCTTTGAACAGAGAAAAAGTGATATTTGCGAAAAGCCGAGGGACCATCTTTATTGGCCCATTAAAAGCCGGTGAGTATCCTTTTTTTGGCGAGTTTCATCCTAATAGCGCAGTAGGAAAGGTAGTAGTTAAAAGCAAAGAGGACACGCTGGATGCTAATTAATACTGTCGTTCTCTTCTTGCGTGACACCTTGCCCATATTCCTGCTCATTAGTGTATTACTGGCGCTGCCGCGTGTGTCTACGCTTGCCGTTGCGTGGCGGGTGTTGCTGCTGGTATTGCTCGCTGTATTTACCTCCCCCCAGCTAGGACTGGTATCGCGGCTATCAGAAGGTGCCGGATTTGAGTATCTCAAATCAATACTGTTTTTTATTGCGTGGTTGGGTATGTGCCTTGTTGTACTTTTGCCGTCACGTATCTCAAATAAGTTCAGTCTAGGCCTCACCCTGCTAGTAATAGGTATTGGCTTACCCAATTCGCTACACTTTTTAGTTTATTTTGTTTCCGAGTTATCACGTAATAGTGATAGTACGTTATTGCTCTTGGGCACTATCATTGGTCTGGGTATAAGTATTAGCATCGCTATTCTACTTAATATTTTGCTCACCCATTTTGTTAGCAAGCGAGGAACATACTTTTTTGCAACCACATTTGTGGCAGCTCAAACCGCTAATATCGCATTACTATTGGAACAAACTGACACCTTCCCATCGCCAAGGCAGCTATGGGATAGCAGCACAATAATTAGTGACAATAGCGAATATGGTCATCTTCTGAATTCTCTCGTTGGCTATGAGGCTACGCCCTCGATGAGCTATTTATTGGTGTTTTTCTTCGCACTTATCGTGCCTAATTTGATTGCTTTCTTTTCTTCAAAAAAGAGATTCTCTGATGAAATTCAGGAGGTCGCACAGTGAGACGTTTTCTCCTTACCGCTATCGCATTATGCGCCGTGTTTTCAAGTAACGGTTATGCAGATAATTTTACCGTAGATAAGGTTTATCACCCTTATGTATTACCCTTTGAACGTGAGTTTGAGTGGCGACTTACCTCAAGACAAAATGACGATGGCAATGTTTTAATGCAACGCTTCTCATTCGGCCATGCACTTTCTGAGTTTATGATCCTCGAGACATACCTTGTCGGTGCGCGGGATGAAAATGAAGATTTTGGCTTAGAAAGCTACGAAGTAGAGTTACGCTGGATGATGACTGAACAAGGGCGATACTGGGCTGACTGGGCAACGCTGTTTGAGCTGGAAAAGCAGCACAATACCGATGACTGGGAAGTTAAAGCGGGGATATTAACAGAAAAAGAATTTGGCCAATTCAGTTTAACAACTAACGTTAGCTTGGTGTACGAGTGGGGTCAAACTGTTGAGAATGAATGGGAAAGCGAATTTAAAGCCAAGTTTAGGTATCGCTGGATCCCTGAAGTACAACCTGGATTGGAAGTGTATGTAGCAGAGGACTTTATCGGGGTTGGTCCAGCATTCATGGGTATAAAACGCTTTGACCGACAGAAACAGTTAAAATGGGAACTGGGCTTTATTGCCGGACTAAATGGTGACAGTAAAGATCACACACTTCGCATGTCGTTGGAATACGAATTTTAATGCAAGTTTGCACTTTAGCGCCTAACTTAAGCTTTCCTTAAGGTTCAACATTTAAAGTGCACGTCATTCGATGATTTACCAAATATTCTTATGCACCAGTTTGACGTCAGTGTTGTTTTACCTGCTAAAAATGAAGCCAAAAACCTTTCTGCTTTGTTACGAGAAATTGCAGAAGTGGTTCCAAGTACAACAACAGAAATTATTGTTGTTGATGACGGTAGCAGCGACGACTCCCTATCCTTGCTGCATAACCTTTCAAGCACCTTGCCGGTAAGTTGTCGTGTCATCGTCCACCCTATGAGCTGCGGTCAAAGCACTTCGGTTTTTCACGGCGTTTTACAGGCGAAAGGAAAGTGGATCATCACCCTTGATGCTGATGGGCAAAACGATCCTGCTGATATACCGCGACTTATTCGCGCAGCTAAAGAGACTAATGCAGCGCACTTCTGCGTTATCGGGCATCGTAAAAAGCGAAAAGATACCCCGTGGAAGCGATTTCAGTCTAAAGTTGCCAATCGTGTTCGCCAGTGGATCCTACAGGACGACACACCAGACACGGGCTGTGGCTTGAAACTCCTCCCAAGAAGTACCTTTTTACTTTTGCCCTACTTCGACCATATGCACCGATATATTCCCGCTTTAACTAAAAGGCTTGGGGGAGAAGTGGTATGTGTATCGGTTAATCATCGCGCGCGCTTAGAAGGTAAATCAAATTACACAGCCTGGAATCGTGGCTGGGCAGGAATCATCGATATGCTTGGTGTTAGATGGCTAATGTACAGAAATAAGCTTAATCACATTGCCAGCGGAATTGGTCATGAAGACTAATATTCGCCGCCTGAAAAGATTCATACAGTTTTTCATCGGGGCAGCAAGCATCGCGCTTGTCTGCTATGTGTCGCTTGAGGTCACTGGTGAACTATGGAAGCACGGTGATGATACAGATTGGTTGAATGCCTATATTTCAAATTTAAATTGGCAATCGCTGTGCATGATACTGAGTGGTTGTGTTGTACTTTTAACCATGGGCTTTCCCCGTCAGGCTGTCAGTTTTTTTTGCGGAGTGGGATTTGGCGCATTGCAGGGAGGATTAATTGCCTTGTTGCTAACGGTATTGTCTGCATGCATAGCCTACGCATTAGCAAATGGCCCTCTGCGCTCACTTGCCGTCCGTCTTTTAGGTACAAAATTAAAGCCTGTTGAAAACAAACTGGCCAAGCGAAGTTTTCGCAATGTGCTAATTGTTCGTTTATTCCCTGTTGGCTCCAACCTAATCACAAACGCCGTCGCAGGTGTGCTGAGCGTTCCGTTTGTCCCGTTTATTGCTGCAAGTGCAATCGGCTTTGCGCCTCAAACTTTTTTGTTTACCTTGCTTGGAAGCGGTTCTCGATTTGTCAGCTCCCTCGAACAGCCTTTACAAATTGGTGGCTTAATCATTAGCCTTTTTCTACTTCTATCCTTATCAGGCAATGCTCGTAGGAGTGAGCCGTCGTGAGGCTTGTGCTTAATTCAAATAGCCATGCATCTACCCTGTTCTTTTTTGCCTGTGCTCTGATATTTGTTGGTCTGGGTTTCAGAGATGCTTGGCCCCCCGATGAGCCCCGGTTCGCATTGGTCGCAAAAGAGATGGTGAACAGCGGACAGTGGCTTGTGCCCATGCGCGGTGGCGAAATTTATCCAGACAAGCCCCCTGTGTTTATGTGGTGTATTGCCTTCTATTACCTTTTTACGGGTAGCCTGAAGGTGGCTATGCTCCTGCCTAACGCTATCGCAAGCCTTGTCACTTTGGGGTTAACCTACAAGCTATCGCTAAGACTTGCCAATGAAAAAGCGGCAATGTTGAGTATGCTCGTACTTCTACTGAGCCCTCAGTTCCTTATTCAAGCCAAATTCGCTCAAATAGATGCCCTTGTCGCCTGCTTTATTTGGATTGGCGTCTACGGACTCATTCAGCACTTTTATGTGCATGTTAATTGGCGGTGGTACTTTGCAGCATGGTTCTTTATGGGGCTTGGGATCATAACCAAAGGCGTTGGCTTTTTACCTGTTCTTTTATTTATCCCCATTGCATTTTTCGCATTTACCAGCGGCTCACATCGCGGCAAGTGGTCATTGCGCATGTTGTTTGGCCCCTTAATCATGCTATCAGTTGTGGCGATGTGGCTTGCACCTCTGCTTTATCTTGGTTTGGTAAAACAAGAGCCTCAAATACAACAATACTTGTCGAACATTTTGTTTAAACAAACGGCTGAGCGATATGCCAATGCCTGGCACCACATAGAGCCCTGGTATTACTATATTGTTGAAGTTATTCCTGTATTTTGGATAACTCCAATTGCCATACTTGTATCAAAAGCTAAGTCGTTAAAAAATGTACTTACTCACAACCCCGCTTACTCATCGCTGTTTTTATGGGTAATATTGGTTGTCATTTTCTTTAGTATCAGCCCAGGTAAACGTGGTGTTTATGTTTTACCGGCACTGCCTGCGTTGAGTATGGTTGCTGGTCTGGTACTTGCGAATTCGACTGTATCAAGAGGGTTGGTGCTTTTTGCGCGCGCAGTTACTTCGTTAATATCTGCCGTTTTATTGATTGCTGGCTTAGCACTGCTTTTTCACGAGCCCACCGCTGCTAAGCTGATGACGCGCTTTGACAGCGACAGCGAAACCCTTGTTCGTTTAAGCATAGTATTACTTGTACTCGGATTCGCTGGGCTTTGTACTCATATTGTCTACTATGTTTACAATAAAAAGCGCAACGCAGGGGATGGAGAATTACTCGCCCGCCAATTACTGGCATGGCTTTTCATTTTAACTGTAATTCCTTCCACATTCGGTGCATGGCTGCTAAACGAATACCGTACTCCCCGTATAGTCCTTCAAAATGCAGAAAGCCAAATAAGTAATATGTTGACGAACGATTCAACTGCCTTCGAGGTAGGGATAGTCAGCTTTAAAGAACAGTATTTGCTTTATTCACCCTTTGAAATGGCTCATTTTGGTTACCATACCCCTAAAGAAGTAGAAAACGGTACAGCGTGGGCTTGGCTGGCTAATACTTCCGAGCATTCCCGCGAGCAGATAAAGATTTCAGGCCAGCGGGTTAGACCGCCAATACGTCAACGCTTTTTGTTAGTTCCAAGTGACTACAAATTTCAATGTGTAGACTTATCACAAGCCACTTCACTGGGTGTAGCCCACCGTGACGAATGGTTGTTGCTTCCTGCCACTGCTGCGAACGCTACCTGTGATTTACCGGCTAACGGCCCAGTTTTTAATAGCTATGACGGCTCAAGCGATTAATTAGCTTCGGCGTTCTTAACATTTTGGGCTGACATTTGTAAAAGTTTTTCCCACTTAAGGTTCTCTTAAGGTCTCGCGTAAATACTCATAACATCGCAAAACCAATGAGCATGTTTATGAGTCACGTTTTAGCTTCTGTTCCAACCCAGGTTACTAGTCAGCAATCTGCGATTGTCTTAAAGGAAAAGCCCGCTATAACCTTTATCGCGGCAAAACATGGACATAATGCCCGCCGCCGTATTGAAGCGTTTATAGCGAGTGGTTTTAAAGCTCGCTACAACGCACGAGTGACTTCCTTTATGCCTATGCTGTTTGCTCTTGACGCTAAGGGAGTTAAAGCCGCCGCAGGCGCAAGATTTGCCGCCTATGATGGTCAGTATAATTCTCTTTTTATAGAGCAATACCTTAACACTTCGGTAGAAACTGCCCTCACCTTACAAGGGATAACCGTAAACAGAGCGCATATTGCTGAAGTTGGAAACCTTTTTAGCAGTGCATCGCGCTATACCCTCCCCTTGTTATTTGCCCTGTTCTTCGTTTTAAAACGATGTGGTAGCAAATATCTGGTTTTCAGTGCGACCTCACAGCTCACCTCTTTACTCATGGGCGCGGGTATTCAACTCCTCCCCCTTGTTAAAGCCGATGCGTCAAAACTTAAAGGGAATAGCGATGACTGGGGCACCTATTATGACACCGCTCCTCAGGTTACTGCCCTGTCGCTACATCACGTAACGCAACACATAATTGGCTGCCCTGAACTTAATGCTCATTACCAACGTGCAATTGAGCTTATTTCCGCAAATGTGGATGCGTTAACGCAAAATATCTGCACAAAAAAGGAAACAGCGTATGTTGCTTAATCAGTATATAAACGGGCACGACGATGACGTTGCGCTGAAATGCAAAGACGGTTCAATGACTTACCGCGCCCTTTTGAGCGCGGTCGAGAGCCTCGCAAGCTGGGTAACAAACCACAATGCCGAGAGGGTGGGCATCGCCTTTGACAATAGCTTTGCATGGGTGATTGCTGATTTAGCCTGCCAACAGGCTAACGTCTGCGGTGTCCCCGTTCCGCTATTTTTTAGCGCTTCCCAACAAGAACATGTATTAAATGAGAGCCAGTGTCACTTTTTATTGACCAATCGCGGTGGTGAACTAAGTGAATGGAGTGAGTCACCGACTGTTATTGATAGCGAACACGACATTGTCGCTCATCCACTCAAACATGGCTCTCGTGTATACACACCTGTAGGTACCAACAAAATAACCTTTACTTCTGGCTCTACGGGCTCACCGAAAGGCGTGTGCCTGTCAACTGAATCTCAATGGAAAGTTGCCCATTCTATTGAGCGCGCTGTTCAACCAGATATAGTGAACCACCTGTGTTTACTGCCATTGTCTACCCTACTTGAAAATATTGCAGGTGTTTACGCCCCTCTGTACCACGGCGGCACGGTTTATTTAGCCACGGCATCTGAGCGCGGATTTCAAGGAAGCAAACTCGTCAATCCAAACGCACTGCTGTCACTGATAGACCGCGTTCAACCATCGTCTGTGATTTTGGTGCCCGACTTGCTAATGGTGCTAGTACAGGCATGTAATCAGGGCTGGACACCACCTTCATCACTAATGTTCATTGCTGTTGGCGGTGCACATGTAGCGCCCACTTTGCTGGCGCAAGCTCAAGCGAAGGGACTACCAGTATTTGAAGGTTATGGCTTATCTGAAGCGGTATCAGTATCAACATTGAACACGCCCAATTGCAATACGATGGGCAGTGCCGGAAAAACGCTTGGTCATAATCAACTGCACATCGAAGAGGGTGAAGTCGTAGTTACAGGCAACCACTTTCTGGGTTATCTGAATCAACCTTCCTCATTTTATCCGACCCAGGTCAGAACCGGCGATTTAGGCGTTTTTTCTGACAACACACTTACGCTGAATGGGCGTATAAAAAACATAATGGTGAACAGCTTTGGCAGAAACGTATCGCCAGAGTGGATTGAGTCTTTATTGCTGGGAACAGGACTGTTCAGGCAGGCTTTGGTGTATTGCGAAGCTAAACCCTACTGTGTCGCGCTCCTCGTACCCGCTTCCAATACTATTTCTAATACGCAGATTCAAAGCACCGTGGCGCTTATCAATAAGCAGTTACCTGACTATGCGCAAGTTGTTAACTTCGCCACCATCGGTCTTTGCACGCCAGAAAACCAACTGCTTACCCCAACGGGAAAACTAAAACGTGACGCAATAATTACCCGCTACGCAACTGACTTAGACATGCTCTACCAGAGCCAAGACCAACACCAGTACAGCGTTCAAAGTACAACAGCATTTTCTTCTCAATTTGTCATAAAGGAATAATTTATGAATTTCTATCAGCAACTTCAAAGCAACACCGAACATGCCAGACAGTCATTCTTACAGGCGCCGATTATACAACGCTGCTTTAACGGTGATTTTAACCTGAACGACTATATTGCCTTTCTTCTACAGGCTTATCATCACGTTAAGTTTACTGTTCCCCTGCTTATGGCTACAGGTGCCAAACTTAACGAAGATAAGGAATGGCTAAGAGAAGCAATTGGTGAATACATTGAAGAAGAAATGGGTCACCAAGAGTGGATCCTTAACGACCTTGCAGCCTGTGGCGTTGATAAAGAACAGGCGAGGAAAAGTCAGCCTGCCCCCTCCACCGAATTAATGGTTGCCTATGCTTTTGATGCAATAGCGCGCAAAAACCCACTGTATTTCTTCGGCATGGTATTCGTTTTAGAGGGCACAAGTATTGCGCTTGCCGACGCGGCTGCAAAACAAATCAAAGACAAGTTATCACTGCCTAAATCAGCGTTTAAATACCTTACCTCTCACGGTGCGCTAGACCAAGAGCACATGGTTTTCTTTGAAGGGCTTATGAACAAAATTACTGACCCAAAAGAGCAGCAAATGATCATTCACAGCGCGAACATGTTTTATCGCTTATACGGAGATATCTTTCGCGAATTAACACCTGAACACGGCTTGGAACAGGTTGCTTGAATTCAAGGGTTTACCTCTGGTGCTTATCCCCCGAGGTAAATTGATAACACGTTAAGGTAAATACAATGAATATTCAGTGGCGTAATCAAGTGGTACTTCTTACAGGTGCAACTGGCGGTATTGGTCAAGCAATAGCCAAGGCGCTTGATGAAAAAGGCGCGCACATTATCCTAACTGGCAGAAGTAAGGCAAAGCTCGAACAGCTGCAACAAAATTTAACCCTTCATCATACTACCATTGTTGCTGACATTACGTCAGGTGAAGGCAGAGATAGAGTAGTAAGTGCCTGCCAACGACTTCCTTTAAGTATTCTGGTTAACAATGCTGGCATTACCTATGTGGGCGAGTTTGAGGGCACCCCTATCGAGTCAATTGTGTGGACAAATATGCTGGCTCCGATGCTACTAACCCAACGCCTACTGCCGTTACTCGAACGTAGACCGTCTGCGCACGTCGTGAATGTAGGCTCAGCTTTTGGAAGCATAGGTTTTGCTGCGCACGGAACCTACTGCGCAACAAAATTCGCTTTAAAAGGCTGGACGGAAGCGATGCACAGAGAATTCAGCGATAGCAAAATTAAATTTCACTATCTAGCGCCACGTGCAACGCGTACCGATATAAATGACGAACGCGCTAATGCGCTAAATGAGGCATTGGGCAACCAGACAGACGAGCCTGATGCAGTAGCGCAAGCATTCATTAAACAGTTAGAAAACAATTTGCCAAGGGTCGCGCTCGGACGTGCTGAACGCTTTTTTGCCAAGCTTAACGCACTAGTTCCTAGTGTTGTTGACAATGCGTTGGCAAAGAAACTTCCAACAATTAAACGCTATGCCTTTCGAAAAACGCAATCACAAGACAAACAGACCAGCGCTCAAAACGATACCCGCCTGGGTAACAAGCTGGTTTAACACGAGGACATTATCATGAAGAAATTAACCACGCTTAGCACCACGGTAATTCTGGGGCTCGGTCTGGCATTAAGTCACACTGCTATGGCTCAAGCTAACGAAGTCACAGAAAGTACAGCGCCGACATTAGCCTTAAGCGAAACAGCAACCAGCCCTTTAAAGATACTTCAGCATCAGTGGGCACATATTAACTATGAACTTGATGACGCAGAAAAGGAAAAAGCATTCGTCGCCCTTATTAATACCGCTAAATCTTTCGTAAAGGCAGAACCCAATAACCCTGAGTTATTGATTTGGCAAGGCATAATTCAATCCAGTACAGCTGGTGCCAAAGGGGGGCTTGGTGCTCTGGACTACGCAAAGGATGCTCGTAAGAGTTTCGAACATGCAATGCGACTAGATGAAAATGCACTCTCGGGCTCAGCGATGACCAGTCTGGGCGTGCTGTACCATAAGCTTCCGGGTTGGCCTATTAGCTTTGGTAACGACAAAAAAGCTGAGAAATTGCTGAAGCATGCACTTGAAATAAACCCTGACGGGATAGACCCCAACTATTTCTACGCCGAGTACTTGTTCGATAATGGAAAATACGAGCAAGCGCTCAAGTTTGCCAAGAAAGCGCTCGACGCCCCAGCGCGCGCTGATCGTCCTATTGCAGATTCAGGTCGCAAAAGAGAGATCGCTTTATTGGAAGCGAAAATAGCGAGAAAAAGTTAGTCACCCTAAAGGTATACAGGGAAAGGCAATGCTCTTATTGCCTTTCCATTTTCAACAAGTATTAGATTTTCACTGCAAATACCGTTAGATTAGCCGCCGATTCAACGATAATTCATGAAATTACTAACAATTTCGTCGAGTTATCTCGTTTATTCCTAACTACCTCTATCTTATAAAGGCGACTTTTCATGCAGAAAAAGAATTTCTTCTCTCCTTTTCTATTCATCCTTATTACTACGTTGTCGATATCTACGGTTCATGCAAGCAACCCTGATTTACTACCGTTACAACACGCGTGGGCAAAAGCGAACTATGAGCTTGAAGGTGAAGCCCAATTAGAGGCATTTTCTACATTGATAGCGCAGGCGAAAGTGTTAGTCGAGCAATCAGAAAATAGCGCTAAAGCACTGACCTGGCTAGCTATCTCTCAATCAAGTACAGCAAGTGCGAAAGGCGGTTTAGGTGCCCTGGACTTTGCTGAAAGTGCGAAGGAAAATTTAGAACGTGCCATTGAAAAAGAGGAAGCGGTATTAGAGGGGACGGCACTCACTGTATTAGCGGCACTTTATCATAAAGTACCAGGCTGGCCAGTTAGCTTTGGAAGCGATAAGAAGGCAAAACAATTATTTAAGCGTGCATTAGAAATTAACCCAGAAGGTATGGACCAAAACTTCTTTTATGCTGAGTTTCTTTTCGACGATGGTGAATACGAAGAAGCCCAAGGGTTTTTAATCCGTGCTCAAAACGCGCCTGAAAAAGCCAACCGCCCTCTAGCCGATAAAAAACGCAGAGAAGAGATTGCTATACTTCAGGCAAAATTGGATAAAAAAGCATAGTATCATTTGCTTTATGCGGGGCTATCGCGTGTCGCTTATGAGTTCGAAATAAGCAACATCCCCGCTTTTTGCGTGTAGAAAGGTGAATTTAACGCCTTTCTACATAAACAGCACATACATAGGTGGCACTTATCCTCATGTATAAATTGTAAACAGTTCTCATTCGGTATCTGCACTCCTATTATGAAAGAAAAAAGGAGTGGCCCAATGCCTAAAATCCCACGTTCCTCAGACAACGACTATACTCAAGAGATGAGCCGAACACGCCGCGAGTTTATTGCGCGCGAAACCGGCACTCAGCTAAATCACTTAGGACACTATTCTATCCCGCCTGAAACATTGTCGGGAAACATAGAAAACTTCGCCGGTGTTGCACAAGTGCCTATTGGCTTCGCAGGGCCAATGCTAGTGAATGGAGAGCACGCCAAAGGTGAGTTCTACGTTCCAATGGCAACAACAGAGGGCACCTTGACCGCCAGCTACAGTAGAGGCATGCGCTTAACAAGAGAGGCTGGAGGCATAACTACCACAGTCATTGACGATGCCATGCAGCGAGCGCCTATGTTCGCGTTTTCTAACGCAAGAGAAGCCCTCGAATTTGGCAAATGGGTCGAGCAAAACTTTGAAGCCATCAAACGCGCCAGTGATAACACCACCAGCGTGGGCAAACTAAGGGATATCGAGCAGTACGCTGCGTCTAAGCTTCGCTGGCTAAGATTCAATTTCACCTGCGGCGATGCGGCAGGTCAGAACATGGTAAGTAAAGCCACTAAGGCGGGTTGTGAGTGGATACAAGCGAACTACCCACGTCCTATTGAGCACTTTGTACTAGCCGCTAACCTTGATACCGATAAAAAGCACTCTCACTTAAACTCTCTGCATACCCGCGGAAAGCGCGTTGTAGCAGAAATAACCCTGCCAAAACAACTTATGACGGAGATTATGCATTGCCCGCCAGAAGCATTATTCAAACAGCGCCAGTATTCAAATATGGGCGCACTAATGGCAGGTAGTGTTAATAACGGTGCCCACTTCGCTAACGGCATCACCGCTATGTTTATCGCTTGCGGGCAAGATGTCGCTAATGTGGCGGAGTCGTCGGCGGGGTTTACCTACGCTGAAATTACGCCAAATGGAGACTACTACTTCTCTGTGACTATTCCTTCGTTAATCGTTGCTACATACGGTGGAGGAACCGGTTTAGCTACACAAAACGAGTGTTTAAACGTACTTGGCTGCACAGAAAGGGGCAGTGTAAATAAGTTTGCGGAAATTGTCGCTGCGACCGTATTGTGTGGCGATCTGTCGCTGGGTTCTGCAGTCGTCGCAGACGAATGGGTAAGCAGTCACGAGCGACTGGGTAGAAACCGTTAAAGGTTTTTAAATCTGTCACCTAACGCTTAGCAATGCAGTTCGAATAAACTGTGCGCTACTGCCGAAGGTAACTAAATTCTGTATAGAGAAATTATACAGCAGGTATGCTGGGGCGCGTAACAACAAAGTACGCGCCTATTCCCATAAATAGACCTATGCCAATGTAAGCTGGAATAGGCATTGATGCGAACAGGCAAACCAGAATAAAGCTCACCAACATACTGCAACACGCTATGCATTTCACTTTTTTCGAAATTGCACCATGTTTTCGCCACGCAACAAGACTGGGGCCATATTTAGGGTGTTGAAGTAACCAGTTTTCAAGGCGCGGTGAAGATTGAGTAAAACAAAAAAGCGCACCTATCAAAAAAACAGTTGTTGGCATTACCGGCAAGAATGCGCCAATAATACCTAGAAGGGTAAAAAACAACCCGAGTGATAAATACAGTACTTTTTTCATGAAATACCAACGCCCAATTCAGTCCAACTCCTTGGTAAGTGTCATGACTTAACACCAGCGACACACCCTTCCAATATGCCAAATTTATACTCAGATATTAGATAAAGTGGCTCTACATTACTTTGTCGTAAATCAAACCTACCCTATAACCATACGCCAAAATAATGAAGTTTCCATCTACATTGGTCTAATTCTAGGGACTAAACCTCAAGCTTAATGCAATTCAAAAATTCGCTGCGCGTCTTCAGCTTAGAAAATTGACGATAAGGTCAATATTTGGGAAAGTTTTTAGTATTCAGAGTGTGCCATTTACTCAACACTGGAAGAAGACGTCTGCTTGACCTGCTGCCACAGCGCTTCCATTTCATCAAGCGTCAATGCGTCGAGCTTGTCGCCCTGTTCAGCCGCTAAGCGCTCTACGCCTTTAAAACGGTTAGCAAACTTGTTACTGGCGTTTCTAAGTGCGGTATCAGCATCTACCTTGCAATGTCTTGCCAAATTAACCATGGCAAAAAGTGCATCGCCAATTTCTTCTTCAATAGCTTGTTGGTTGTCGGGCACGCCACTTTTTAAAGGTGCAACACCAGCATCCAGTGCCCCCTGTGCTCGCTGCTTGAAGTCTAGCTCTTGCTGAATCTCTTCCACTTCCTCGCGCACTTTATCTATGACTGGAGCGGCATCAGGCCAATCAAAGCCTACCTTTGCACAGGCTTTCTGCAGCTTTTGCGCATACATAAGTGCAGGCATACCTTTGGGTACACTATCAAGAATACTGGGCTCTATTGCTTCGTCGTCTTGCTTCAAACGCTGCTTTTTAAGCTGCTTTTCTTGGGCTTTGATAGCATCCCACTGCGCGTTTAAAGCACTGTCACTCAATAGGGTACGTTCGACCGTGACGTTTTCATTTGTATCGCTGACACCTTCAGATGCAAGCGCGTTAGCAAACACATGAGGGTGGCGACGCACGAGCTTATCGCTAATGCTTTTCGCCACATCGTCAAAAGAAAATGCACGCGATTCACTGGCTATCTGTGCGTAGAACACCACTTGAAATAGCAAATCACCCAACTCATCTTTAATGTCGTGCATATCACCATTGGCAATAGCATCGGCCACTTCGTAGGCTTCTTCTATGGTGTAGCGAGTTAGGCTTTCCATGGTTTGTTTTGCATCCCACGGGCACCCAGATTGCGGGTCGCGCAGCTGCGCCATAATTTTAAGCAGCCGCTGCATTTCGCTAAGCTTAGCTTTGTTTACGTTTTGCATCGGTCACGCCTTTAAGCTGTCGCAATCGGGTTAACACTTTAGACACCGTATCGAGGTCCTGAACCTCTATCGAAATAGTGATAAGCGCCGTCTGTCTATTTTTATCACTTAGGCTGTTCACGCCTAGAAGAGGCACGTTTTCATTCGCCAATACCGTAGTAATATCGCGCAACAGGCCAGTTCTATCGTGACAAAATATATCAATACCCGTCTCAAAACCTACTTTAAGCTCTTGTGACCAATTCACTTCTATCTGACGCTCAGGGTGCTGTGACAACAAGTGTTGCAGCTGGTCGCAGCTTTCTTTATGAACGCTTACACCACGGCCTTGTGTGATATAGCCTAAAATCGCTTCGCCGGGAACCGGCTTACAGCAGTTCGCCAGCTGGCTCATTAAGTGACCCACGCCCTGCACCACCACTGCATCTTTTTTACCCGTCCCGGCCGCAGTTTTGCGCGTTTTAACCTTAGGACTAATTTCGGGTTCTGGGGCTGGGGGCTCCTGCAAGTGATGAATAAAGTTAATCACCTGCATAACGCGCACATCACCGGCACCTACCGCAGTGTACAAGTCATCGAGGGTTTGTAAGTTAAACTTCTCAAATGCCTCATTGGGTACTTTGGCAGGTAAGTGGGCACGCTGAAGTTCGCGTTCTAGCAGCTCTTTACCGGCAGCAAGGTTTTTGTCCCTGTCCTGCTTTTTAAAGAAGGAATGGATAGTGGCACGCGCCCGTGATGAATGCACATAGCCAAGACCTGGGTGCATCCAGTCGCGGCTTGGATTTGGCTCTTTTCCGGTAAGTACTTCTATCTGGTCGCCACTTTGCAGTAAATAAGTGAAAGGCACTATTCGCCCATTCACTTTTGCGCCAATACAGCGATGTCCCACATTGCTGTGAATATAGTAAGCAAAATCAAGCGGCGTAGCGCCTTGGGGAAGGTCAATAACATCGCCTTTGGGTGTGAACACATACACCCTATCGTCAAACACCTGGCTGCGAAGTTCTTCAACTAAATCGCCAGATTCGGCCACTTCCTCTTGCCACGCTAATATGCGGCGAAGCCAGTTTATGCGTTCGTCATAGCCTGACTGCTTACCCGTGCTACCCTCTTTATATTTCCAGTGAGCAGCCACACCCAGCTCTGCATCCTGATGCATTTTCTGCGTGCGAATTTGAATCTCTACCGACTTCCCTCCAGGCCCCACGATAACCGTGTGAATAGACTGGTAACCGTTAGGTTTAGGGGTTGCAATGTAGTCGTCGAATTCGTTCGGTAGGTGCTTATAGCTGGCGTGAACCGTACCAAGCGCCGCGTAACAGTCTTGAAGTCGCTCGGCAATAATACGCACCGCACGAATATCAAAAAGCTGCTCAAACGTAAGGCGCTTTTTCTGCATTTTTTTCCAAATGCTGAATATGTGCTTAGGACGGCCGTAAACCTCTGCGCGAATTTCTTCGCTATTAAGCAAGCCCTGCAAGTCGCCTACTATGGTTTCTATGTACTCGGCGCGCTCTCTGCGCTTGCCGTCAAGCTGATGAGCTATTTGTTTGTAGGTGATGGGATGTAGATAGCGAAACGCAAGGTCTTCAAGCTCCCACTTTAACTGACCAATGCCCAAACGGTTTGCCAGTGGTGCATAGATGCTAGCGCATTCGCGGGCCACCATAACGCGGGTTTCTTCGTCGGCTTTTTTAACCTGTTGCAATGCACAAATGCGTTCTGCCATTTTGATCACAACGGCACGCACGTCTTCTACCATCGCCAGCAGCATACGACGAATACTGTCTATGTGCTGTTCGTCCGACTTTTCTGCAAAGCCAGAGCCTTTTACTTTACGCGCATGTAACGACTTGATGGCATCCATTCGGCGCACGCCAACGATCAGGTCGCGTATTTCCCCGCCGAATTCTTCATAAATATCGTCTTCACTTAAGGCGTGCTGTTCGCAATATGGAAAAACCAAGGCTGCCTGAAGCGTTGCGTCATCCATATTGAGCTGACACAAAATCTCAACCATTTCCTGACCAACCAACAGTCGCTCTGGAATAGATGACACTGCACTTAGTTTTTCTTTTGTTTCTGCACTTAACTCAAGGCTGTCTAACCACGCTTCAAAGGGTGGTCGGTCGGCTTGGTGGACCTTTCTTGTCGATACCATATCCTTTACTCGTTACTGCTGCTTTCGCGTAAACAAGGCCATCATTTCCATGTGATGGGTGAAGGGGAACATTTCTGCTACGCCCGCTTTTTCCATTTCATAACCTCCGTCTATCAACACCTTCGCGTCTCTAGAAAACGTACTTGGGTTGCAAGAAACATACACTATCGTTTTTGGTAGTGCTTTTACAAGCGCATGACAAACGGTCAACGCCCCTTCTCTTGAGGGGTCGAGTAGTACCTTATCAAAGCCCAGCTGTAATGAAGCCTCGACGTTGGTCTTATCAGCCAAATCTAAATGCAGCCACTCTACATTTTCAATGCCCTGTTGCTGTGCATTGTCTTTGGCGCGGCGCACCATCTCTGCCACACCTTCTACCGCCTGAACCTTTGCACCTAACTTAGCAATAGGTAAAGTAAAATTGCCCAGCCCGCTAAACCAATCAGCGATACGTTCGCTGGGCTTTGGGTTTAGCCAACCTATTGCCTGATTAACCATTTTTTCGTTAACCACTCTATTAATTTGAATAAAGTCGTTAGCACTAGGTGAAATTGAGCAGCCATTTACCGTGTTCATCACCATATCAGTACCACGGCCCACACTGCGAATTTGCCCCTGCTTATTTTCAAGCTTTAATTCAATACCGCAGACACCAACTGATGAACTCGTGTTCACCAATTCGCTCACTGCATCAATCAGCTCAGCTTCAAGGGCTTTGGTGTGTTTAATAACAAGGTGCGAGGTGTTGTCGCCTGCAATAAGGCTGATATGCCCAATATGACGCGCTGACTCGAACCCTGAAAGCGCATCCCGTAAAGGGCCAATAAGTTTAGATAGCGGGTCAACCAGTATTGGGCAGGTTTCTACATTGATAACGTTACTGCTATTTGCTTCACGGAAGCCCAACTTAATTTGATTGGGGTTGCGGGCATCTATAGCCAGCCTGGCTTTTCTGCGATATTGAGGGCGAGGCCCTGCTAAAGGTGCTTGCCAAACTTGTGGCTTCATTGCAAGGTGACGTTCCATCATCACTTTAAGAGCACGGTCACGTTGCTCAAGCGCAGCGTCAGGCTTTATGTGCTGTAGCTGACACCCACCACATACATCAAACACAGGGCAAAAAGGCGCTTGCCTTTCATCACTTGGCGAGTGAATGTTTGTCGCCCTGGCGTTAATGACTTTCTTTTTGCTAGATACCACCTCTATGTCGCAGGTTTCTCCTACAAGGGCACCTTCAACAAATACCATCGGATTGCCGCGCACTACGCCATTGCCCATCCAGTCTAAATCTTCAATGGTGACCGTGTTAGGCTTTTGACTTTCACTGGTATCCGCTGCTTTTTTGCTTTTCCCAAATCGAAGTCCTGCGACCTGCGCGTTGGCTCTGGCATTCCCTTTTTTTGAAGCGCCACGCTCAGTAAGCGACGTTTTGCCTTTTTGCTTGCTACGAGATTGTTTAAAAAGGTTTGCCAAGTGTGACTCCGGTTACTTGCTTTACGTGGTTTGATGTTAGTAGAGGTTTTTGCGCGCGCTCACCAAATAGAAGTCGCCTGCGTGGGTTAGGGACAGTTGCTCTATTCAGACTCTAGTATAACGGTGGCAACAGCATAATGCTGCTCATCTGAAATACTGACCACGCTTCGCGTGATACCTCGGTTTTTGCACATTGCAGCAAACTCGCCAGAAAAATGAAGCTCTGGCGCACCTAAATCGTTATTGCGCACTTCTATATGCTGCCAGCTGATCCCGTTTCCAATCCCTGTACCAAGGGCCTTCACTGCCGCTTCCTTGGCGGCAAAACGTTTGGCTAAGAAGCGAACTGGCGTACCGTGTTCGCTGAACTGCTGCCACTCGGCAGGCGTAAGTACTCGCTTGGCTAAGCGTTCATTAGCGCCATCGCCTTTACCAAGTCGCGCTATCTCTACAATGTCAGTACCTAGCCCTGCAATCGCCACGTTATCTACACCCTTTTGAATTTAAGGTTAAATGCCTGCTCGTGCTTCTAGCATAAGTTTACGCATATCAGCTACAGCCGTATGAAGGCCATCAAACGCGGCGCGAGCAATGATAGCGTGGCCAATATTAAGTTCGATTAACTGAGGGATAGCCGCAATAGGCTTAACATTGTGATAGTGCAAGCCATGACCGGCATTCACTTTAAGCCCTAAGCTATCGGCGTACTCGATACCTTCAACTAAACGCGCTAGCTCTTTATGCTGCTCTTCTTCGCTGGTGGCTTCTGCATATTGGCCTGTATGAATTTCGATGTAAGGAGCGTTACATGCTGCTGCCGCGTCAATTTGCGCTTTGTCGGCATCAATGAACAACGACACCAAAATGTTCGCATTAGCGAGTCGCTCGCACGCCGCTTTGATGTTTTCAAAATTCCCTGCCACATCAAGACCACCTTCGGTAGTCAGCTCTTCGCGCTTTTCCGGTACTAAGCAACAAAAAACAGGCTTCACTTCTTCGGCAATGGCCAGCATTTCATCGGTTACCGCCATTTCCAAATTAAGTCGGGTATTAATGGTTTGCGCTAAAATGCGTACATCGCGGTCTTTAATGTGACGGCGGTCTTCACGTAAATGAACAGTAATGCCGTCTGCACCTGCACGCTCGGCAATATCCGCTGCGTGCACTGGATCTGGGTAATGCGTACCGCGCGCATTGCGCAGCGTTGCAATATGGTCGATGTTAACGCCTAATAAAATCGTGCTCATTTCACCACCTAACCTTTAAGAGCGATAGAAGAGGCCTGCTCTTCCTGTTTAATACGTTGCTTTAAGGGTAAAAATACCCTTTTAAGGAAAGTCGCAATTGTAGCAAATTTTTTTGTAGAACGTGCTTATTAAGCGTTTGAGTTAAGAGAAAATAATTTAATGCTATTACCGCGGTTTGGGCATAAAAAGCTCGCGGCTTTTAAGTGGCTTTTCACCAATTAGCGGCTTCAGCAAGTCCCGGCAAAGCACCTTAGCCACTTTTTTACTAAGCGGCGTAAATTCCCCCTGTGATAAACTAAGCAGCGCTTGTCCAGGAAAGCCTCGCATACCGCGGGGACCAGCCATATCGTCAGGCAGTCGCACGAACCCTGCGTCTATCTGAAAATGATAACTACCGGTTTCTTCTATGGGCAATTCGTACTCGACGTCGGTGGTGAAGTCGGGCAACAACCCCATTTCGTCAAGCAGTGCAAATTCGAATTGACGTAAGGTCACTTCTATGTCGCTATTATCACGAAGGGACAGCAGCGCATTTTCATAAGCATTGTGAACGCCATCGCTGGCAAGCCCTGCCGGCATAACGCGATTAGTTAGCTCGTTAACGTACATGGCGCAAAATAACGCCGTGCCCACAAGGTTGATGGAAGGCGAAACGCTTTCAACGTGACGTAAGTTTTTTAACTCTGACTTTCCGCTTAACTGTAAACGAAGATGCTGAAAAGGTTGAAGCAGGCTTTTTTTGTCAGATTTACTATTCTTCACCCCTTTCGCTACCGCACTAACACGCCCTTCTTCTAGGGTAAAAAAGTCAACAATATAGCTGGTCTCCCTGTAAGGGCGTCTATGCAGTACATAGGCATTTAACCATTCATTATTCATTGTTGCTCACTGTGTTAGTTGTTGCCGAAGGGGTGCCTGTGGCAACGTTAATATCAGCTGCGCTTAATTCGTACCACTTTCATGGTTTCAAACTCAATGCCAGCTACCTCTTCAACGTGGCGATAATAGGTTACGTTCACCCGCGCGCCTTTTAAGCTTTGGTATTGCTGCTTGCGCCGGTAGATAAAAGGAACATCAATACCTTCTAGCATAATGGTGTAGCGTACCCAGTCGCTGTCTTTCTCTTCCCGCTGAACGTGGGAAATCACTTTTGCATTGTCAGTTTGATTCAGCTGACTATGCTTATCCACCAGCTTTTGTCTTTCGCTTTTCACCTTTGCCTCTTCTTTCCTACTTTGCGCTTATCGTTTGTTAGGGTTATTGGCTTTTTTCTGCGTGTGAGCTTACTTCTGCTAACGCGCTTCTATTTGCTCTACAATAAGTTGCACGGTTTCCTGACCGCGAAATACGTTGATATCGAGCCGATAGGCAATATGCACGCGTTTGACCATGGCATTCGGCCATGATTTTAAATCAACGTTAAACGCAATAGCATCGACCTCGTTAGCACCGTCACTTTTTAACACCATTTTTAGGTGCTTTTGGCCAACTAAGCGCTGGTCAAGTAGTGCAAATTCACCATCGAATAGCGGTGATTCAAAGCCCTGACCAAACGGACCTGCTTGACGTAATAAATGCGCAAAGGGTAAACACAGCTCTTCCGACGACAAGTCACCGTCGGAAAATAAGGCATGATTACCATCAAGCTTTGCCATATGCGCACGCGCAATATTAACAAAAGCACGCTCGAAGTCTTGAAGCTTAGCTACGGGCAAGCTTAATCCAGCGGCCATGGCGTGCCCGCCAAATTTTTCGATAACGCCAGGGTAGCGCGTATTAACTTCATCAAGTACATCGCGAATGTGCACGCCAGGAATTGAGCGTGCAGAACCTTTAATGATCTCGTCGTCTTGATGGGCAAAAGCGATAACAGGCTTAAGGTACTTCTCTTTCAAACGCCCTGCTACAATACCAATAACCCCTTGGTGAAAGTCTTCGCGATAAACCACCAGTGCGCTTGGCATATCGCCTTCATTCAGCGCCATTTGCTCTAGTACGGTTTCCGCTTGTGCTTTCATGCCGGTCTCAATCTCACGGCGTTCTTTATTAAGCGCATCGAGTTCCGCAGCGATCATTCGCGCTTGAATGGTTTCATCTTCTAATAAGCACGCAATGCCTTGGGACATATCGTCTAATCGACCCGCGGCATTAAGCCTTGGCCCAACCACAAAGCCTAAGTCAGTTGAGGTTAAGTGAGCGCAATCGCGATTCGCTACTTCGACCAATGCTTTAATGCCAGGTCGACACTTACCTGCCCGAATCCGCTGAAGGCCTTGATGAACTAAAATTCGGTTGTTTTTATCAAGCACTACTACATCGGCCACGGTGCCAACCGCAACAATATCAAGTAGCGACGCTAGATTTGGTGGCGCTACTCCCGCTTTTTCAAAATGCCCTTGCTGCTGTAACTCGGCTTTAAGTGCTAGCATGATGTAAAAGGCAACGCCAACCCCAGCCAAATTTTTAGAAGGGAATTCACAGCCAGGTTGGTTAGGATTTACTATCGCATCAGCAGGAGGTAGAACATCGCCTGGCAAATGGTGATCGGTAACAACAACCTGCATTCCCAACGACTTTGCATGGGTTACACCGTCAATACAGGAAATGCCATTGTCCACTGTGACAATAACCTCTGCCCCCTGTTTGGCAGCTTCATCCACAATAGGCACGCTAAGTCCGTAACCGAAGTCAAAGCGGTTAGGTACAAGAAAATCAACGTTGTGATAGCCCATGGCTCGAAGCGCCAATATGCATACCGATGTACTGGTTGCTCCGTCGGCATCAAAATCGCCCACAATAATAATACGTTTATTTTGTACAACAGCATCAGCGAGAATTTGCGCGGCCTGCGGCATGCCCTTCAAGACATTGAAATGGGTTAGTCCTTTTAGACCATTCTCCAAGTCATCTAAATTCGCAATATTACGACCGCGATAAATTCTATCGATAACAGGATGTAAGTCGGAACTAAGCGAGGCGCCGGTAACCTCACGGCGAACAATAGGCAAAATCATGAAATACCACTAACCAAAACTGTAAATGCAGTTGTCGATGCCAGTTCAAATAGGCTTTAATTAAAAAGACTGGAGTCGGGACACTTGATAATTAGTGCAGATTCCAAGTAAACGCCCGTGTGAGCTGCAAAGCAAAACTGTACGAAAAAACGCTAGAAAATATGAGGACGAATAATACCGCAGAAAACAAAAAAACGCACAAAGCGTGCGTTTTTATCATATTTAAGGTTAAGGACTGAATCGCTATTCAGCTTCCTCCAATGCTTTAGCAAGCAACGCAGCTGGCTGATAACCAGGAATCAATGAACCGTCTGGCAGTACGATATTTGGCGTGCCATTCACGCCTAATTTTTGACCTAACATGTACTGCTCTGCCACTTTATTTTTACAGCTTGCGCTAGCTACGTCGTTACCCGCTTTAGCTTTAGTTAACGCTTTTTGCGGATCTTTCGCACACCACACCGACACCATATCGTTGTAGTTTTCACTGTTTAACCCAGAACGTGGAAACGCAAGGTAGTGTACGGTGATGCCCGCATCGTTGAGTTCATCAATCTCGTTGTGAAATTTACGGCAATAGCCACACGTAATATCAGTAAATACGCTTATTTCATGCTTTTCGTTCTTGGCCTTAAACGTAATAGACGATGATTCCATCTCTTTTACGCCCTCTTTGCGCAGCCCAGAAAGTGCCAGTTCTGTTTCGTTACGCATCTCTTCATCAATGTTGAAAACACGGGCCTGAAGCAGATACTGCCCGTTTTCACTTACGTAAAACAAACCGCGGTTTGTTGATACTTGGACCAAGCCAGATACTGGAGAGTCGGCAATGGTTTCTACATCCAACCCTAACATTGACGATAACTTGTTGCGGATAGCGGCTTCGTCAGCTGCCTGCGCGCTAAGACCCAGTAATGATCCCGCCGCAACTACACTGGCTAACAATACTTTCTTTACTGCTTTCACTAAATACTCTCCATTTTGCCATTTAAGTTCGCTTGTACTTACTGGCTTAACATGCAACTGCTTGAATCGGTATCTTTCCATTTAAAGCAATTGCTAAAAATTTTTACATTCATAACGTTCAGACCGTAAAACTTAGCAAAAAATTGCACGTTAAACGCTAATTTTCTTTTAACCTCAGTACATTTAACGTCAACATTTAAACTCACTCGCGTTACAGCACTAACGGAAAATGTATGTTCTAAACGTTTTGCATGGCTCGTATCCTACCATAGACCTTTTTATTTTATATACGTCGTCACTGAGCCTCGTCGTATACAGCCCCCAATTTATAGCATTCTTTATTTGAATATTTAGCCACGTGGGTGATGACTGTGGATTAAAGTTTGAAGTCGCTCTGTTGCTACATGGGTGTATATTTGAGTCGTTGACAAATCGCTGTGCCCCAACAGCATTTGTACAACACGCAAATCAGCACCGTGATTCAAAAGGTGTGTCGCAAAGGCATGACGCAACGTGTGGGGAGAAAGGTGCTGCTCAATTCCCGCTTTCACCGCATAGTATTTAATGCGATGCCAAAATGTTTGGCGCGTCATTTTCTGTCCACGCTTGCTTAGAAAAACCATATCAGAAGCTTTACTGGCGAGTATCGGTCTTGCTGTTTTAATATAGGTCAGTAGCCATTCTATTGCATCTTCACCAAGGGGCACTAAGCGCTCTTTATTCCCTTTACCCACAACCCTAACTACGCCTTGCTGAAGGCTTATTTGATCCATTGTTAACCCAATAAGCTCACTTACACGAAGGCCGGTCGCGTAAAGCACTTCAAGCATGCTCTTGTCCCGACATTCAATAGGGTCGTCGGTAAGGGGGGCATTTAGCAAATCTTCAACTTGTTGCTCACTGAGTGAAGAAGGCAAAGCTTTGGGTGTTTTCGGATTAGACAGCGCTGAAACTGGGCTGTCTACACGTACCTGCTTACTAATTAGGAATACGAAAAACGCCCGGATAGCGCTAAGCGCACGTTGGGTGCTGCGTGTGGACAGCCCCTTGTCGTGTCGATAGGCTAAATAATCCTGAAGCTGCTCAGTGGTCAGCACAGCGATATCTTTTACGCCTTGATTGTTGCTGAAGATAGCAAGCTTAGTAAGGTCGGTGCGATAGCTCTGCTGAGTATGATCAGACAGTCCTTTCTCAAGCCAAAGCATCTCGATAAAACCATCGATATGCGCCTGACTCGCTGCAGGCACATAAGTTAACTCACGTTGAGTTTTTGCCATCTAAAAGCCACGCTTTTGCTTAATCAGCTCGTAGGCTGATTGAATATCTTGCGCTTTCTTTTTCGCAATTTCCATTGCCTGTTCAGGTAGCCCTTTAGACACCAGCTTATCGGGGTGATGCTCAGACATGCGCTTCCTGTAGGCACGCTTTATTGTCTTTTCATCGTCGGATGCCGCCACACCTAATATGTGATAGGCATCATCTAAACTTTGCTGTTCTGAATAGGCTGATTGGCTGTGCTGACGTTGACCTGAATGAGTGCGTTGTCCTGAGCCAGAGTTAGACCGCTGCCTAAAGCGTATTTCAGCTTCATACATTGAAATTAGATAATCTAAATCACGACGCCTAAAGCCTAGTGGCTTCGCTACTTTTTCAAGTACGTTGTATTCTTCCTGTGAAAGCTGACCGTCGGCGAAAGCGGCTTGAATAAGAATCTCTAAGAATACTTGAAGAATATCCCGTCTACCGTGGCTGGCGTCGTAAAAACCTTTCAACGTATCGACTAAAGGAAAGTCTCGCGCTTTGCCTTCTCTAAATGCATCCTGAGCTTCACGACGGGCATCCCCAGTTAAACGCATCTCGTCCATTAATGCTGTGGCGATTTGAATTTCTCTGTCCGTTACTTTGCCGTCAGACTTAGCAAGATGGCCTAACGCACTAAACAAACTATGAAAGAAAATAGCTTGCTGCTTCAGATTGTCCTGATCGGTAAAAAAGCGCCCAAAGCCACCTAGCTGATTGAAGTCTTGGCGATAGGCTTTATCAAAAAAGTGCCCGACTAACAGCCCTAAGATCGCCCCAGGTATTTTAAGAAACATAAAGCCGAACAAGGCGCCGAGGATTTTTCCCCAAATTGACATCGCGTCATACTCCGTTGGTGCACTGTTTAGAAAGTTGATGTTACTGTAGTGAAATCACGCCGTGCAGAGGCGTTATACCATTAATCATCATATCAAATACATAAGTTAATTAACTAGGGCTTGTGCAGCTTGAAATCAAGCTTACTGCCACTAATTGCCTCCGTCTTTGATGTGTTGTGCATATAAAAGTGCATTTTTTTGTCTGAATGGTTGGTAATTACGACAGAAGTGCTTAGAATTGAGCGCTTATATGAATAGTAATAGCGAGTGAAAGCTACATTAACTCTTTGCCAAGAAGTAATGTGCATTATCACTGTTTTTTTAAACGTTATGTCGAACTAACCGAGACGGACGTCGTCTTACTTGGGTTTAAAAGCAACATACAACAAAACAGGCCGCCCATTAACGCATGAAAAACACCTGCGCCATGCTTGTTTCCGCGACTCTTTTGCCTACAGTCGCGTTTGCACAGGAAACGACAGCTTCAAATTCTAAACCAACGTCAGATGCAGCCCCTCTTGCATTCTGCTCAGTCGAACCTGTTACTTTCAGTAGCCAGGCATTAATGCCCAAAGGCCACGTTAAAGTTGAAGCTAACCGTACTGAAATTATCCAAGATACCGTAGCGCTGTTTTCTGGTAATGTTGATATCACGTCAGATACTGCGGTAATTAGTGCATCTCAAGCACAGATTAACGGAAGTGGCAGAGACCTTATTGCGAAAGGCGACGTAACGTATCAAGACTCGCAGTTAAAAGTAGAAAGTGATGCTGTGACCCTTCGCTCTGAAGAAGAGCGCTTAGAAATGCAAAATACCCGCTATCAGTTGACGGGTTTTGTGGGTCAGGGAGCCGCAAAAGATATTGTATTAGATACAGATACGGGAATTGTGCTCAAAGAAGTTAGCTTCACTACGTGTCCTGAAGGCGATGAAGACTGGTTAATACGCGCCAGTGAAATTAGTTTGGAAAAAGGGACCGTATGGGGCCAAGCCAAACACACACGCTTCTACATTGCCGATGTTCCAGTGTTTTATTTACCGTATTTTGCGTTCCCTGTTAGCAACGAGCGCCAAACGGGCCTATTGTTTCCAGAGTTAACCAGTTCAAGCAGAACGGGCGTCGACTATACGCAGCCCTTTTACTGGAATATTGCCCCCAACTATGACATGACTATCTCACCGCGATTGATGACTCTTCGCGGTCTTCAGCTGAATACTGAGTTCCGTTATCTAACGGAGCGTAGCCAAGGCAAAGCATACGTGGAGTACTTGCCGAGCGACTCAGATATTAGTGGGAACCCTGACCGATATTTTTATCGCTTGGAACATCAAGGGCTTATAGCTGACAACTGGCTACTAAACGTTGATTTCAACGGATTAAGTGACGACAACTATTTAGTAGATCTTGGTTCAGATTATTATGGTCGCGCTGACACCCACCTATATCGTAGCGTTGGATTAAGTTACTACTCGCAGAATCTATCCGTAAATATGCAGATAAAAGATTTTGAAGTACTGGGTAATACTGCAGATAGTTATCGCGCCGTACCCGAGATAAAAGTCAACTACAACAAAGCAATAGGTGAATATTTAGAGTTCAACCTAGACTCAGAAGTCGCACACTTTGACAATACTCTCGATACCGCTCCAACGGCTACTCGTTTTCACGTTGCACCTACTTTAGCGGTGCCGCTTCGCGCAGCATGGGGTGAACTTGTCGCAGAAACTACGCTTTTTCAAACGGTCTATCAACAAGACAATGTTGAAGGAACCGACTTAAAAGAAGATGTTGAACGCACATTAGGACAAGCTCGCCTTTATGGCGCATTATACTTTGAAAGAGATACATCGTGGTTCAGCAACGATATGTCGATGACTTTAGAGCCAAAGATTCAATATCTTTATACATCGTATGAAGACCAAACTGCGATTGGATTCTATGACTCAACGCCGCTGTTAACCGACGTTGAAGGGTTGTTTAGAGGTCAGGAGTTTACTGGCCTTGATAGAATAAGCGATAACAACCAAATCACCCTTGGCGCGACTACACGCATGTTGGATAAAAACAATCGGGAACAATTTGTTCTTAGTGTGGGTCAGATATTCTACCTTGAAGATAACAAAGTCATTGCGGCAACCAAGAATCAAGATCGTTCAGCGCTTGCCGCTGAAGTGGATTGGCGCTTTAATAAAAACTGGTTCTTCCATTCTGATGTGCAAGTGACCACTGACACAGACAAAGTTGACTTAAGCAGTGTGGGTATTGAATACCGCAAAGATGATTCGCGCTTTATTCAATTAAGTCATCGCTATGTTCGCGATCTCAGTGGTGAAACCATAGATCAAATTGGTATTTCGGCAAGCTGGCCTATTTCTGAAAATTGGCAGTGGGTTGGCCGTACTTACCGAGATCTTGAACGCAATAGAAGTGTAGAAACCTATGCAGGTATCCAGTATGAATCATGCTGTTGGGCGGTGCGATTAGTTGCGCAGCGCAGTCTGAACAACCGTTACAATGCTAGCGGCGAACAGACAACAGACGATTTTGATTCTGGAATATCGCTACAATTTATTTTCAAAGGCATCGGGTCATCTGGTACCCAAAGAAGCATGCTTCAAGACGGTATGTTTGGCTATCGTCAGCCTTATAGTTTAAATTAACCCGCAGTTGAGCGCTTACAGCGCTTAAATGCAATCAACCAATAATAAAAGAGTGTGTATGAAGTTCATTATCCGTGCATTGATGTTAGGTGCCCTACTCTCGTTTAACAGTGTTGCGCAAGAGGTCATGCTTGACCGCGTGGCCGTAATTGTTGACCAAGGTGTTGTGCTTGAAAGCGAAATTGATGCCCTTGTACAAGACGTTAAACGCAACGCAGAAGCTAATAATCAACAGCTACCGTCAGATCGTGCGCTTCGTACACAGGCCATTGAGCGTTTAATCACTAAGAGCCTTCAGCTTCAAATGGCAGAGCGTATGGGTATTCGCATTAGCGATCCACAGTTAGAGCAAACCATTAGCAACATTGCAGCGAATCAAAATGCAACGATTGAAGAACTTCGTGCCCAATTAGCGGCAGAAGGTATTGCATACGATGATTACCGCGAAGACATTCGCGAAGAAGTTATCATGGGTGAAGTTCGCCGTGCTAACGTACGTCGCCGTGTTTATATTACACCTCAAGAAATTGAAACCTTAATTGACCTGATGGAACAGCAAGGCGCTACTCAAGCTGAATATCGCTTAGGTCACATTCTTATTGGTTTCCCGCCAGAGCCTACAGATGAAGATATTCAATCGGCACGTGAGCGTGCAGACAAAGTCATTTCACTATTAGAGTCAGGCTCTGATTTTGCTAAAATCGCCATTGCGTCATCATCAGGTAACGAAGCGCTCGAAGGCGGTGACATGGGCTGGCTTAACATTAACGCCATGCCGACGCTTTTTGCTGAAGCTATTCAAAACAAAGACAAAGATGCTCTTGTTGGACCTATTCGAAGCGGTGCAGGCTTTCATATCCTAAAAGTATTAGATACGCGCGGTATTGAGAAAGTCACGGTGGAAGAAGTAAACTCTCGCCACATTCTTGTTAAGCCGTCAATCATTCTTAGCGAAGACAAAGCTAAAGCCATGCTAAACCGCTTCAAGGAAGAGGTGAAAAATGGTGAAGCTGATTTTGCAGAGCTAGCTAAAGAGCATTCAGAAGATCCTGGTTCAGCCCTTCGCGGTGGCGAGCTTGGCTGGTCGGATCCAAATAATTACGTGCCTGAGTTTAAAGACGCACTTGCACAGCTTGAGCCTGGAGAATTTAGTGAACCTGTTCGTACCGTGCACGGCTGGCATTTAATTCAGCTTATTGAACGTCGTATTGATGACGCTACCGATAAGCGCAAAGAAGATAAAGCGTACCAGCTTATCTTCAACCGTAAATTTTCAGAGGAAACCGAGAACTGGTTACGTGAGATGCGTGATGCCGCTTACGTAGAAGTTGTCGACTCGTAACAATAAGTTATTCATGAGTACACCAATTAAAATAGCAATAACGCCGGGAGAACCGGCAGGTATCGGGCCAGATTTGATCATAAAACTGGCCCAGGAAGCATGGCAAGCGCAGCTTGTCGTGTTTGCCGATGGCGAAATGCTCAAAGCACGAGCAAGCGCCTTGGGGCTGCCATTAACGCTAATCGATTACGATGCCACTAACCCGCAAATTCAAGATGCGGGTTCGTTGTTTATAAAGCAAATAGATAAATCCGTTGACGTTACGCCAGGCGAACTTGATAGCGAAAACGGGTTATACGTAGTAGAAACTCTGCGCCAGGCGTGTCAGGCAAATATGGATGGCGACTTCGACGCCGTCGTTACCGGCCCCGTACACAAAGGCATTATCAACAAAGCAGGGGTATCATTCAGCGGTCATACTGAGTTTTTTGCGTATCAGTCCAATACCATTGATGTGGTTATGCTTCTGGCAACTGAAGGTCTTAATGTAGCGCTTGCCACCACGCATATTCCCCTTGAGTATGTAGCGAAAGCTATCACCCGAGAGCGTCTTCATAAGGTCATTCATATCATCAACACCGACCTTAAATTGAAGTTTGGCGTTAAAGAACCTCACATTTATGTGTGTGGCTTGAACCCTCACGCGGGTGAAGATGGTCACATTGGCACTGAAGAAATTCATACCATCATTCCGGCGCTTAACGAACTAAGAGAAGAAGGCTTAAAGATCACAGGCCCTCTACCTGCAGACACCATATTTCAACCCAAATATCTGGAAAATGCTGACGTAGTGCTGGCTATGTATCACGACCAAGGCTTACCCGTGCTAAAATATAAGGGTTTTGGGGCTTCAGTGAATATCACGCTAGGGTTACCTTTCGTTCGTACATCGGTAGATCACGGTACTGCATTAGACTTAGCAGGAACAGGTGAAGCCGACGCCGGTAGTTTCAGAAAAGCATTGGAAAAAGCCATCGAGCTTGCACATCATCAACAATGAGTAAAACACACTTAGGCCATACGGCCAGAAAGCGATTCGGACAAAACTTCCTTCACGATGATTACGTGATAGGCAAGATTGTTGCGGCCATCGCGCCAAAAAATGAACAAAACCTGGTAGAAATTGGACCCGGTTTAGGCGCATTAACAGATCCTGTTTGTGAAGAAGTAGATGCACTCACAGTCATTGAGCTAGACAGAGATCTTGCTAAGCGATTGAGACACCATCCATTTAACGGCAATAAGCTAACGGTTATTGAACAAGATGCAATGACCATGGACTTTGGCGCCCTTTCTAAAGAAATGCCAGTCAAAGACAAAAAGCTTCGCGTATTTGGTAACTTGCCCTACAACATTTCGACACCACTAATGTTTCACCTTTTTGATCATGCTCACTGCATAGAAGATATGCATTTTATGCTTCAAAAAGAAGTGGTAAACCGCTTGGCAGCAGGACCAGGTTCTAAGAATTACGGCAGGCTTTCCGTTATGGCGCAGTATTACTGCCACGTCATTCCGGTACTCAATGTTCCGCCGGGTGCCTTTAAGCCACCCCCGAAGGTTGATTCTGCAGTAGTGAAGCTAGTGCCGCATCAGGCTCCGCCAGTAGATGTTGAGTCTGTAAATACGCTTGAGCGCGTCTGTGCACAAGCGTTCAACCAGCGCCGAAAAACCATTCGCAACTCGCTGAAAGACAGTTTAAGTGAAGAGGAGATCCGTGAGCTAGGTATCGATCCTACCTCTCGCGCAGAAGTATTATCACTTAACGATTTTGCCACAATAGCAAACGCTGTGTCGGCAAAAGAGCACCAACAAGAGCAGTAAGTTCTCTATGGATGTACTTGATATTAAGGTGCGGGTGAAAACCCGTCACCTTCCCGACCACCTTCCGTCAGATTCAAAGCAATTTGCCTTCGCGTACCACATTACGATTGAGAACAATAGCGACCATACGGTGCAATTACTCAGTCGCTACTGGAAAATTACCGATGCAAATGGCAAAACATCAGAAGTTGAAGGTGATGGGGTTGTAGGCAAGCAACCTATCATGAAAGCGGGCGAGCATTTTGACTATACCAGTGGCGCTGTCATTGACACGCCGGTTGGGAATATGGAAGGCTACTATGTAATGGAATTAGAGAGCGGCGAGCGTTTTCGCGTTCCTATCGACGTTTTCCGATTAGCCATTCCAAGTATTCTTCATTAAGGTTTCTATGTCGCAAGGTAACACGTACGTCATTGGTGATATACAAGGCTGTTACGATGGTCTTCGTCGCGCGTTAGATAAAGTAAAATTCGACGAAGAAAACGATACGCTACTCGCAGTAGGTGATTTAGTTGCTCGAGGAGAAGATTCTTTGAGCACATTGCGCTTTTTAAAGTCTCTAGGCAGCCAGTTTAGCAGTGTTTTAGGAAACCACGACCTTCACTTACTTGCCGTTGTAAACGGCATCCGCAAAGCAAAAAAATCCGACAAATTAGAGCCTCTACTTAATGCTTCAGACTTGGCCGAACTTATTGACTGGTTGCGTCAGTTCCCGTTGGCAATGAAGTTAGATGAGCAATCAGTAATGGTGCATGCTGGACTCTATCCTAAATGGTCTATCGATGAGTGCGTTTCACTTAGTGACGAAGTTAGCAACATCCTAAAATCCGACAATTACGCTGCTTTTCTTTCAGAAATGTATGGTAATAAACCCAACAACTGGTCAGATAAACTTAAGGGTAATGAGCGACTGCGTTTTATTGTGAATGCGTGTACGCGCATGCGTTTTGTTCATACCGATGGCACACTCGATTTTGATAACAAATCTCATCCCAGCGCAGTATCCCACAGCACTAGTAGCACGTTAAAACCATGGTTTGAAGTAGAGAATAAAAAGCTCGGTGACGATCAACGAGTGGTATTTGGGCATTGGGCAGCTCTGTCGGGCCAAACAAACAGTCATCAATTTATCGGCTTAGATACAGGCTATGTTTGGGGACAACGCATGACTTTGCTAAACCTGAACTCCGCTTCGCTTGTGAGTGTTTCTGCCTAAAACCAGAGTTTACTGGCTCCGCAATTATCCAATTCGCACATATTTACGTGTATAATTTTACGCATCAACTGGTATTACCAGTTAAACTTTCTACACTTAAGTGCTAAATAAAATAAACATTAAGTTATTGTAGCCGATACACTTACTTACGATAGTAACGATAATGTCTCATTATCTACTCAGTAATTAAGCAAACTAGCTTCTTTAATCGCTATATTTTGTTTGCTGAGACGGGTAATATCGTTAGGGATAAAAATAAAAAACACTCATCCAGGAGTTCCGATGAAAATAACGGTAGCCACACGCGTAATCGGGGGATTTGTAGCGATTAGCGCACTTCTGATCGTCATTAGTGTTGTTTCACTTTATAACCTCAACTCAATAGGCTCAGCAACGGAAGAAGTAAATGACGTTGCATTACCCACAGTAGCAGGCAGCAATGCACTTAAAGCCAGCTTTCTCAATATGGGCCGACTTACCTTCGAGAGCTACATCGAAGAAGATCTAAATGGCTTAAAAGACAAACGAGCGTCTTTTAACTCTGCCAAAGACACCTTTGAGAGTGAATATAAGAAACTGGCGCAGGCCGTTAATAACGAGCCTGAACTAAAGAGCACGCTGAATACTGTACGTGAGTCATATGAAGCATATATCACCAATGTTGAAGCGATGTACAAAAATCACCAAATGTACCTTGATATACGCAACACAATTCAAGACAGACTGGGTGACGCTGAAGACAACGCAGACGATGCATCTACCTACCTTCTAGACTTCTCAGACTTAGATGCTGTTCAGCGCGATCCTAACCTACGACGTGCGGCAGAAATCGGCAGCCAACTTGAGACGTCGCTGCTTTCTTTACTAACGGTTTCATACGAGTACATTAAAACAGAGACACTGGTTCGTTCACAGACGCTAGGCAACGAAGTTGATTTGGTTGTCGAGAAAGTGGTCACGCAATTAAGCGACATGATGCAAACTGCGGGCGGCCGCGATGATTCTGGTACTCTTGATGATATTAACGACTTGGTTAACAACGCAATCAATGCGATTAAAGCTAACGATGGCGTGGTTCAGCTTCATGTTGATCGTCTAGAGCGCAGAAATGATGCTGAAAAAGCGCTTAACGCTTCAGACTCAAATATCGCGCAAGCGGTTGTCGCTCTAGAAAATCTGCTTAATCTTGCAGACAAGAAAGCGTCACATGTAGAAAGTCAGGTTAACGGCGCCATTGCGACGGGCAACACGTTCGTTATTGTGGTTGTTATTATCTCGATTGCAGTAGCAGCATTTATTGGCTACGTGACCGTTCGCGCAATCACACGTCCGCTTTATCGTGTAAATGAACTTCTGACGGTGGCTTCATCGGGTGACCTTACTCACCGTCTAGACGATTCGGCGCAAGACGAATTTGGTCTTTTAGCCCGAAACTGCAATACGCTAATTGGAAACCTGAAGGAGCTCATTACAGCCATTAACGTTCGTGCTGAACAGCTGGCAGCCGCCTCAGAACAAACGTCTGCAGTGACGGCGCAAACGACGCATTCAATTCAGGATCAGAAATCACAAATTGGCCAAGTAGCAACAGCAACCACAGAAATGCACTCTACGTCGCAGCTGGTTGTGCAAAACGCTGAAGATACGCTAAGTCAAATTCGCCATGCGGATGCTGAGGCTGAGAACGTGCGCCAAATCTCTCTAGAGAATAAGAACACCATTGAGATCTTATCTCGTGACGTTCAAGAAGCGGCAGACGTTATCAATAAGCTTCATCAAGACAGCGCAAGCATTGGTGGCATCTTAGACGTTATCCGTGGTGTTGCAGATCAAACCAACCTGCTCGCCTTGAATGCTGCTATTGAGGCAGCGCGTGCTGGTGAACAAGGTCGAGGCTTTGCGGTTGTTGCTGATGAAGTAAGAACCCTCGCCAGCCGAACTCAAGAATCGACACAAGAAATCAACGCAATGATTGAAGTGCTTCAAGCGGGTGCTGAAAAAGCGGTATCGGTGATGAATCAAGGTAAAGAGCAAACTGCGGCGTGTGTGGCACAAACTGAAAAGGCTACACAGGCGTTGGATATCATCTCAGACGCCGTTCACAAAGCCCATGACGTGAGCTCTCAAATTGAGCAGTCTGCCCGTGAACAGAATACGGTATCACAAGAGATCAGCGAAAAGCTTGAAACTATTGTGGGTATCGCTGAAGAGACGACAGCTGGAGCACAGCAAACGTCTGAGTCTAGCCATGAAGTGGCTCGACTTGCTGAAGAGTTACAACAGTCTATCAGACAGTTTAAAGTGTAACGCTTTTTGCAAACCTGTTTTAAGAAGGGGCTTTTAGCCCCTTTTTTGTGTCCGACAATTAATCTGGCACACTTTAGGAATGCATAGATAGTTACTTTAGAACCGTTTAACTGAGCATTAATCGGCTTTAATTCGTATAAGGACTATTCGTAACAAACCACTAAAAAAGAATGATATTTTCCCGTTTTCGCTTGCCTCTTTTCATTACTACTTTATTGGTGTCAACAATGATCCAGGCTGAGCCATCATATTACAAAGATACAGAAACCCTTCCCTATTCCATTATCGAGACCCTTGATGAAGATATTGAAGTGAGGCATTACAATGAAGCGTTAGGCGTAATGTCTAGTGGGAATGAAGATAACGGAGCATTTCAGTTACTCTTTAATTATATCTCTGGTGAGAATACATCCCGTAGCAATGTGTCAATGACGTCCCCCGTAGAAGTTGGAAAGCGCTCTCAAGAAATTGCAATGACCTCTCCTGTCGAAGTCTCATCTTCAGAAACAATGATGTTTTTCTTGCCCAGCAAATATGACATTAAAAGCGCTCCTGTGCCTACGCACAAAGATGTATCGCTGGTTACTGTACCAGCGAGAACGGTAGCCGCTATTCGTTATTCAGGTTTCAACAAGGACAGCGATAAGAAGCAGTATACGAATAAACTGCTTAAAGCCCTTAGGGACAATAATATTGAGCTTGATGGTGAACCTAGCTATATGGGCTACGACTCGCCTTTCACCCTACCGTGGAATAAACGTCACGAAATCATTGTACCGGTCGACATTTTGAAATCATCTACAAACTGATGTGAAATAAAAACGGCCGCCTTTAAGGCGACCGTTTTTTGGGGTCATTCAGCACAGTAGGTGCTTATTCAAATAACGCCGTGTGAAGCTTGCGAACCACGTCGTCACTGTCGGTCTCGTTAACCAGGAACGATAGGTTGTGCGGGTTGGCGCCAAAGCAAATCATACGCAGGTTGAAATCTGAAACCGCAGCTAAAATCTTGCTAGAAACACCAACAGCTGTTTGCATGTTGTTACCTACAACCGTGACAAGGTCGTAACCTTTTTCTACTTTCACATCACAGATAGTTTCAAGTTCAGCAATGGTTTCTTTGTTTAGTCGCTGAGCCACAGAGTTTGCAGGGTTATCAAGGGTAAAAGATACCGAGATTTCTGACGTGGTAACCAAATCAACACTTAGCTTGTGCTTAGCGATGATGGCAAATACCTGCTGTAGGAAGCCTTGCGCATACATCATCTTCGGTGTTTTCACTGTCACCATTACCTGCTCTTTACGGCGAGTAATAGCGCGATACGGTGGTTCGTGCTCACAATCACGCACAATCCAAGTACCGCCCTTTTCTGGCTCCTTACTAGAACCTACAAACACCTTTATATCCTTGCGAAGTGCAGGCTCCATAGTGGCAGGATGTAGTACCTTGGCACCAAAGGTGGCCATTTCCGCCGCTTCTTCAAAGCTGAGTTCAGGTAACGGATGAGCAGCTGGCGTGATGCGCGGGTCAGTTGTGTACACCCCTGTTACGTCAGTCCAAATCTCACACGATTCGGCATCAAGCGCTTCAGCAAGTAGCGCCGCCGTAAAATCAGAACCACCACGACCTAGCGTTGTAGTACGACCTTCCTCGTCAGCACCAACAAAGCCTTGAGTAACCACTATCGCGTCTTTAATTTCAGGTGCCAGCAATTGTTTAGACAGCTTTTCGATTTCTTCGATTTGCGGCGCACCTTCTCCAAACTCACTGTCCGTACGTAACACCTTACGTACGTCAAAGTTCATGGTTTTTACGCCCTGCTCTGCAAGCACTGAAGAGAACATTAGCGATGACATCCGCTCACCCATTGAAAGCAGCTGATCTTTTAAATCATCACGGTGAAGGATTTCTTCGTGAAACGCTAAGCTTCGCATTTCATCTAACAAGTCGTTGAGTTTTGGCTCAACCGCGTCTTTATCTTTCAACTTGTTAAGAATGGCAAGCTCAATATTAATAATGGCCTGACAGGTCTCTTCAATTTGCTGTTGCGTCATAGGTGTGTGCGCTAAGCTTACCAGGTGATTGGTTACACCTGCCGCAGCGCTCACTACCACAATGCGCGTTTTGTCATTACCGGCAACAATTCGGGCGCAGTTTTGCATTACTTCGTAATTCGCAACGCTAGTTCCACCGAACTTAGCTATCGATAAGGCATTTGTCACTATATTTAACTCCAGAATAAAACTAGCATTTCGCTAGCAGCAACCGCGCCTTTTGCGCGGTTAATCAATCGTTATTTGGTCGCCTACTTTTATATTATTCTCGGCAAACCACCCTTGGTTCATTTCCAACGCGTAAAGTACCTCTTTCGATGATCCGACCGACTCCAAACTATGCGGAGTGAGAGGTTTTATATCCGTTATTACGCCTTTTCTGTCGATAAATGCTACGTCTAGAGGAACAAAGGTATTTTTCATCCACATGCCCGCAAACTTTGGGCTAGAAAACTTAAAAAACATACCGCAGTCTTCACACAAGGCTTTACGAAACATAAGGCCCTGCGCGCGTTGTTCAAAGGTTTTGGCATACTCAACTTCATAGTGCTTGCCGCCAATCTCAAGTGTAATGGATTCAAAGTCCACTGAATTCAGCGACGATACAGGGTCAACCTGCGCTTTTGCACACCCTAAGGTTAATACAAGTGCAGCAACAATAAAGAAAGATTTTCCCATTAGACATTCCTTTTCGCCATAAAAAAAGCCGGTCACCTTAACGGTCACCGGCTTTGTAGTTTATACACTATTTTAAGCAACATTCAATGTTGGAATAATGCGCGCTTTTGCTTCTTCCTCAGCCTTTTTAAAGCTAGGCATTTTGTCGAAGTTTAAGTAGCGGAATACTTCACCCGACATTGCGTTAATTTTGCTAGCGTATTCCATGTACTCTACAGCAGTTGGAATGCGCCCAACAATGGCCCCCACTGCAGCAAGCTCTGCTGAGGTCAAATATACATTCGCCCCATCGCCCAGGCGGTTAGGGAAGTTACGAGTAGACGTTGAAAGTACGGTTGCTCCCGCATCCACCCGTGCTTGGTTACCCATACATAGTGAGCAACCGGGCATTTCTGTACGTACGCCTACGCGACCATAAATGTTGTAATAGCCCTCTTCCATTAATTGGGCTTTGTCCATCTTAGTCGGTGGTGACATCCATAAACGGGTTGGCAGTGTTTTGTTGTACTGCTCAAGTAGCTTACCGGCTGCACGGAAGTGACCAATGTTTGTCATACATGAACCAATGAAGACCTCGTCTACCTTATCGCCTGCAACGTCAGATAAGGTTTTCGCATCGTCAGGATCATTAGGGCAGCACACAATTGGCTCTTTAATATCGTTAAGGTCAATTTCGATTACCTCAGCGTACTCAGCATCTGCATCGGCGCGCATCAACTCTGGGTTAGCTAACCATTCTTCCATTTTCTGCGCGCGACGCTCTAGCGTACGAGGGTCGCCATAACCTTCGTTAATCATCCAGCGTAGCATGGTAATGTTTGAACGCAGGTATTCAGCAATCGACGCTTCAGATAGATTGATAGTACAACCGGCTGCTGAACGCTCCGCCGACGCGTCAGAAAGCTCGAACGCCTGTTCTACGGTTAAGTTCTCTAGCCCTTCGATTTCTAAAATACGGCCTGAGAAGGCGTTGATCTTACCTTTTTTCTCGACCGTTAATAGGCCTTGTTTGATGGCGTACAGCGGAATGGCGTGTACTAGGTCGCGTAGTGTAATGCCCGGCTGCATTTCACCCTTAAATCGCACCAGTACAGACTCGGGCATATCTAGCGGCATAACGCCAGTAGCCGCAGCGAACGCGACCAGGCCAGAACCCGCAGGGAATGAAATACCCAATGGGAAACGAGTATGCGAGTCACCACCCGTGCCTACTGTGTCAGGCAGCAGCATGCGGTTTAACCAGCTGTGAATAATGCCGTCACCCGGACGAAGCGATACACCACCGCGGTTCATTATAAAATCTGGTAGCGTGTGCTGTGTTTCTATATCCACCGGCTTTGGATAAGCGGCGGTGTGACAGAATGACTGCATGGTCAAATCGGCAGTAAAGCCAAGACAGGCTAGGTCTTTAAGCTCATCGCGAGTCATGGGGCCAGTGGTATCTTGCGAGCCTACAGTTGTCATTTTAGGTTCGCAGTAGGTGCCTGGGCGAATACCGTCAACACCGCACGCTTTACCCACCATTTTTTGCGCTAGCGAGAAACCCGCTCCAGTGTCTTTTGGCTGTTCAGGCGTACGGAATAAATCCGTTGGGCCTAAACCTAGTGTCTCACGCGCTTTCTCGGTAAGGCCACGACCAATAATCAGGTTGATACGTCCACCTGCACGCACTTCATCCAGAATCACCTTCGACTTATAGCTGTATTCTGCAAGAAGTTCACCGGTTTCATGGTTGGTGATTTTGCCTTCAAATGGATAGATGTCTATAACATCACCCATGTTCATTTTTTCCACATCGGCTTCAAACACCAACGCACCGGCGTCTTCCATGGTGTTAAAGAAGATAGGAGCAACTTTTGAACCAATGCACACACCGCCGCCACGCTTATTAGGCACACCCGGTAAGTCTTCACCAAAGAACCACAATACAGAGTTAGTTGCCGACTTGCGTGACGAGCCGGTTCCAACTACATCACCGACAAACGCTACGGGATACCCCTTACTTTTGACTTCTTCTATTTGCGCCATTGGGCCTTTAACACCAGGTTCTTCTGGCTCTAAACCTTCGCGGGGCATTTTGTAAGCTGCCAGGGCGTGCAGAGGAATATCTGGGCGAGACCATGCGTCAGGGGCTGGCGACAAATCATCAGTATTGGTTTCACCGGTCACCTTAAATACGGTATAAGTGATTTTATCGTCCATTAACTTACGCGACGTGAACCATTCACCTTCCGCCCAAGATTTAATGATGTCAGTGGCATGCTCGTTACCCGCTTTGTGCTTTTCTTCCACATCGTGATAAGCGTCAAACATTAAAAGAGTATGTTTCAGCTCTTTCGCTGCCAACGGCGCAAGCGCTTTATCATCAAGTAGCTCCACTAAAGTGGCAATGTTGTAGCCACCGTGCATATTTCCTAGCAGTTCAACGGCTTTCTCTTTAGAGATAAGCTCACAACTGTCTTCACCTTTTGCGATTGCACTTAAAAACCCAGCTTTAACGTAAGCTGCCTCATCAACCCCAGGCGGTACACGTTCTGACAGCAGTTCTAAAAGAAACTCCCCTTCGCCTGCTGGCGGGTTCTTTAATAAATCAACCAGGCCAGCTACCTGTTCAGCGTTAAGCGGTTTAGGTGGAATATTTTGAGCGGCACGTTCTTCAACGTGATTGCGATAGTCTTGTAACACAGTCTCTTCCTCTAAGTTAGCTTGCGCAATGGGAGTAAACGGTCTTGTACGCACTTGACGCAAGGTGTGTTTAATAAATCATCAACAGTATAACTTCACGGGCTCATTTTTTAAATTTAGCGCCCTTTTAATTCACTTATAATCGCTATTCATACCATTACTTTTAAACGACAAAAGCGATTAAAAAGAAATAAGCAAAGTCATTTTAGCAATTAACATGCAGTAAAGTTATAGGGCTTTATGACTTAAAGACAAGGTGTTAGCTGTACACAATGCTTCCTCAATTGAAGCAAACCGTAAACGATTAACAACAGTAAGTGAGAGGCAGTTCATTGTGACTATACTGGCAGTAAATAATTGTTAATTGGGCAAGTCTGTCTGAGGTCTGGTGCGAAGAAAGCTTGCAAACTTTGGCTTTCCATTTTTCGTTAAACCGTAGTACTTAAAGGTTACCCAGCTGCCGATAGCGGGCGGAGATTGGCGCTCATTTTCTGAAAAGCCCGTTCCTAATTTAAATTGAATGCCTTCTCGCGTTTCTACAAGAAGCGAGCCCATCATTCCCTTAAATCGTCCTTTTCCCGGAAGCAATGCCAGTACTTTCCCTTCTGCATCTTCAAAGCGTTTTACTTTGAGTAACTTGTCACTTCGCCCGGATGTGTACAGCGCTTGTTCATGATGAAGCATTAACCCTTCTCCGCCTTCCTGGGTTACTTGCTCCAGCTTTTCATCAAGTGAAGCAATAGACGTAAGCTTAAATTGAGGAATAACTGCAAACGTTGGATTAGGTGTAGATTTACTTAGTCTGTTAAGCCTGTTGAGTCGTCGACCAAAGGGCTCACCCATCATAGGTATGTCAAAGGCCATAAATCTAACTTTAGCCCAGCGTTTTGCAGATAGAGAATTTGCTGCGGCTATAGTGTCTGCTGAAGACACTGTGCTAGATGAAGCGTTAGCGACAGAATGCAGCTCGATGTTTGTCAGCGTTGAAAGCACAATAGAAGCTGTACGTTCAAACTCCCCTCTTCCTATCCAAAGTTCGCCGTCAATAGTGGTTTCTGGCCAGTTAGCGGTGAACCATGTTGGCGCGAATATCTTGTTCCCATTGCGGGTAAGTAATTCAGTACCGTTCCATCTTGCGCGAATACCGTCTAGCTTCTCACTAACCCAATAGTCAGCTACGTTGATATCAGTGCGACTTTGATCGTATTGCTTAGCAAGCTGCAGCCCTTCGACAGTATCGAGCATGTGATTAGCATTAACGTTAGCTATGGCGGTGATTGAAAGTACATATACAGCAGTCAAAAAATTTCGCATCGGCTCTTCCTATAACGTGTTAACCTTTGCTTGCTTTTATGCTTTTAATAAAGAAGCAAAAACAAAGAAGGCAGAGTAAATTACTCTGCCTTCTTTGCTTTTATAACTGTACGTAGGAAGGTTTTTTCGCTTAATCGAAGCTGATCTAGTCGGTAATAATATCAATTACTGAGATCAGCACGTCTTCAGCAAACGCTTCACCTGCCGTTCTTTCTTTATCACGTCGCAGTTTGTAAGTTTCCAAGCAAGCATTTAGCTGCTCGTCGGCGGTGTAAACCCCATGAACACCTGCGTTATTAGCTTGCTCAATACAGCGATCGGTTTGTCCCGTCGTGACGGTACTGCACCCGCTCGTTCCCAAGGTGATTCCGACCATACAAACCGCAGTGGCGATCCAGTTTACGTGTTTAACTGTGCTTTTATGGTTCAAGATAACTTAATCCTTCAATAAAGACTGCAAGCGTTTTTGTCTATTAACATAAACCTGATGGCCATCGTGCTCAGACGTGGAAAGTGCTAAAGCTTGGTTCACGCTTTCCAGCGCTTTTTTGTACTCGCCCATCTGCTCATAACCATAAGCTAAGCCATTATATGCGTCAGGCGTTTGAGGATACTCAGCAATATCGTATTTAAACAAGGCGATGGCTTTGTCGTAGTTTTGTTCACCCACATAGTGATAACCTAACTCGCGAATAACCCATTCCGGCGCGTCGAGTTTCTCGCCTCGCTGCTTTGAAACACGGGCGTAATAGTCTTTAATACTTTTAATATCTCCACTGAACTGCTGTGGCCTTAAATAAGCTGATAAGAACAAATGATGGTAAGCGCTGAAAGTTGACGCAGCTGAGACCAAATTGTGGGTAACTCCCTCGTAGGCTTCGTTCTCCCATCTTAATCCGGCAGGTTGATTTGCCCGCATTCCAGAAATCATATCGTTATAATACGGGCGCATGGGCGCGCCTTCATTGCCGATAGACGTGTAAATGAAGTGGTCTAATTGATTGGCAGATTTTAAGAATGCAACCGTACTTTTTGCAGATGCGCCATAGTTCCACCACACCGCAGCACTGTAAGTCAGCGCGGCGTTAAAAAGCTCAGGCTTCTGGGTAAGTGCGTACAACGCGAATACGCCTCCGGCTGATGCACCCTCTATCACTCGAAAGTCATGCACGCGATATTTCTTCTCTACCATCGGCATAAGCTCAGTGGTTATAAAGGAAAGAAAGTTTGCACCGCCACCGCCATAGCCTACAGGCCCGTTTGGATCTTCATTTGCCGTGGGATATAAATCGCGAAGTCGGTCGGTATTTTCAATGGCGACTATGATGACTTCCGGAGCAGCATTCTGAGATTGCAGCGATTCTAGCACTGCATTCATCATAGTAAGATTTCCCGCACCATCTAGACGATAAATAACGGGGTATTTCTTGTCGGGGTTTTCGGCGTAGCCTTTTGGAAGCTGAACAACCACTTCTCGTTGCTCGTTTAGCACTTTAGACTGGAGTTTCTCTACTTTCAATTCGTATCGCTGGCTGTCGCTGCCTGTTTCGCTGTTAGCCGGAAGGCTCGTGAAAGCAAGAAATAGCAGGGCAATTATAATATGTATTTGTGACTTCAAACTTAAATCCTTTTATAAGACGCTTTGCTTTTCGCAGTAATACTATTTACTTGATTGGGCCAAGCGAACTTTTATTATTATCTATTGTATAACAGGGGTTTATTCGGATTAATGACAATTTCATAGCCACATTACTCTGTATATTCCCCTTTAGCAATACAGGAACTTTCTGTAGACATTTCTCCGCCCAAGTATTTAGTTAGCACAGCGTGTAGTTCCGTTTTATTGACTGGTTTTGTGAGATATCCATTCATCCCGGATGCTAACGCTTTATCTATTTCTTCGGCAACCACCGCAGCAGTGAACGCGATAATAGGAATAGTGATGTTAGCTTTTCGCAACGCTAAAGCGGCTTCAGAGCCGTTCATTTCAGGCATGTGTAAGTCCATCAATATAAGGTCGAAATGCTGCTTTAGTGCAATCTCTACTGCTTCGTTACCGTTATTAGCAAGCGCAACTCTCAATCCTGTGTCTTCTAACAATGATTTTGCTACGACCTGGTTAATGTCGTTATCTTCTGCAACCAAAACAGTAAGGTTTGGGAACGACGGTGTGCTTTCCTGTTCTTTAGCGCCAATTACACTATCTGCAATTTCAAACGGTAGCTCGAAATAAAATTCACTCCCCTGACCTACCGCGCTTTTTAGATAAACCGTGCCGCCCATAGCTTCAACCAAGCTTTTTACTATCTGTAAACCAAGTCCCGTTCCCCCGTGCATTCGATTAATGCTGCTGTTGGCTTGTGTAAATGCATCGAATACGCGCTCTTGTTCAGAAGCATCAATCCCGTCCCCCGTATCCTTAACTGAAAATCTGACAAATTGATGGGTCTTTGACGCTTCACCTTTCGATAGCCCTAAAGTGACACTGCCCTGATGCGTAAACTTTATCGCGTTGCTCACTAGGTTGTTTAACACTTGAGAAAGGCGCGTTGCGTCCCCTACAACACAAGTATTTAGTGTTTTATCTACTTCTATTCTCAGTGAGATACCTTTGTTCTGCGCCAATTGTGCATAGAACGCCACGCAATCTTTGGCAGTACTTTTTAGGTCAAAGGGAATGATCTCCAGCGCAAGTTTTCCCGCATTTAGTTTGGAGAGATCTAATATGTCGTTCAAAATACGGTTTAGCGAGAGTCCTGAACGCTGAATCTTCTCGAGGTTAGGCCGTGCACTTTCCGAAATATCATGAGAAAGCACTACATCGGTCAGTCCCAAAATACCGTTTAATGGCGTGCGAATCTCGTGTGACATAGTGGCGAGGAATCGTGATTGTGCAGCCGACGCTTGCTTTTCGCTCGCAAGCGCCCTGTTTAGCTCGAGAGTTTTGTTTTTACTCTCAACAAGGGCTTTCTCTAATTGGCTCGCTAGAGCATAGATAAGAAGGGACACAACAAGGTTGGTCACACAAAGCCTTAGCCAAAGGCCCTTGCCATAATCCCCTTCGTAAAACGGCACAAGAAAAGTACAGCATGCGAGTACTACCATTGCACTTATTCGCCAACCATTAGAAAGCAGTAAAATGGGAAAAATAGTAGCAATTGGAACTAAGGTTGCGGGCATGAGCCCATTGCTTATTACAAGGTAAGGCGCGACGGGAATGGTGAGTATTGCCCACAATTTCGCCAAAGGTTCTTTGTAGTTAGAAAAGATAATTCCCGCTATCGAAATTGCACACCAAGACAGGCCGAAAAATACTGCCACATACACATTTTGGGGTTGTGCTATGACGATTACCGCTAAGATGAGTAAAGAAAAAACCAGCAGAATTTTGAAGCCAGCTTTTTGCAATGCCGATGTAACTTCGCCAAATGATTCAGGCTTTGTAGAGTACTGCTTTGGCATTAGGGTTTCTAAGTATTATTAAATGACTAATAACTCAGTATAAGTACCAAACAACAACTCTGCATAAAAATAATGGGGTCAAAGTACTTTTCTAGCTGTTTACCACTAGCTCTATTACCGTACTAATGTACTCTGACCCTGAGGGATCCCCACGAATTTAATTTCATATGCCTCCGGCCCAGGCTGCGTCAACTATGGAGCTGTACCATTTGAGTGCAGCTTTCCACTGTCGCATAGTAAATCGTATTCGACAAGCGACAGCCCTGAGTCCAAGGTAATGGAATGACAACACGCTCCTGGTTTCAGTATTGGCTTGGA
>Ga0208300_100144_pt1 | contig 75683 bp, 54 predicted proteins | sample 23_taG_FD_184096 | JGI IMG/M metagenome (GOLD analysis project Ga0208300, IMG submission 184096) | Marine viral communities from Cariaco Basin, Caribbean Sea - 23_WHOI_OMZ (SPAdes) (version 2) | ecosystem: Environmental > Aquatic > Marine > Oceanic | place: Caribbean Sea: Cariaco Basin...
TATCTCTTGGGTCTTTCATCATTTGTTTTTGATGTCGTTCCTCTGAAATTGGACGGGAATTATAATAGATTTTTTATCCTTTGTCAAGTGTTTAATCTAAAATCTGGCTTAAATTTTTGAATTCTTTTACTTTTACAGTTTTAAGTCAATTTTTAGTTTTAACATTATTATATATAGCATATATTTTTCTTATCACTTACAATCATCTAGTAATATATAATTTTAAAGTAAATATTAAGGCTAACATATTAAAATATCAAAAAAAAAGAAAGGATTAAAATGTATAACAGAGATTATCTTTCACAAGACACATCTCAATATAAAGCTTCAGTAGATTCATCTAGAGCTGAATTAATGAGCTTTTTAAAAGCAACATATCAATTATTTGCTGGTTCACTACTTGCAGCAACTGCTGGTGCTTATATTGGATTAGATATGGTTTCAACAATTGCAAGTTGGTATTGGGGATTAGTAATTTTAGAATTTGTTTTATTGTTTGCATTATTTGCAGTAAAAAACAAACCTGGAATTAATTTAGCAGTTTTATTTGGATTTACATTTATGACTGGTTTAACAATTACTCCTTTATTGAGTAGTATATTGATGATGCCTTCAGGTGCTTCAATAGTTGCACAAGCATTTTTAATGACATCAGTTGCATTTGGTGGTATTTCAATTTTTGCAATGACTACTAAAAAAGATTTTTCAAGTATGGGGAAAATGTTGTTTATTGCACTTATTATATTAATAGTAGGTTCAATCTCAAATATCTTCTTCCAATCTCCTTTATTGCAATTGGGAATTGCAGGTGTTGGTGCATTACTGTTTTCTGCGTTTATTTTATATGATACGCAACAAATTATTAAAGGTGGGTTTTCTACACCAATTGAAGCAGCAATTGCTTTATATTTAGATTTCTTTAACCTATTTGTATCTTTATTACAAATTTTTGGTATTTTAAATAGTGATGACTAAGAGAGTCATCACCTTTAAATAATGACTAATCAAAACAATCTTCGATTACTCGATGCTAACCTTAATAGATTAAGAGAGGGTATTAGAGTAGTTGAAGATATCTTCCGATATATCTATAACGATAAAGAAACCTCAAGTAAACTTAAAAATCTTAGACATTTAGCTAGAATAGATGGATATGATAAACTTTTAAACTCAAGAGATGTAGAGAATGATGTATTAAGAGCATCAATAAAAAGTGAACAAAATAGAAAAGACTTAGAGTCTATATTAATTGCTAACTTTAAAAGAGCTCAAGAGAGTGCTAGAGTATTAGAAGAGTTTACAAAGCTAATTTCAGCTCAAGAGAGTGAAAACTTTAAATATATAAGATATGAGCTTTATATCTTAGAAACAGTATTAACAAAGATAACTTCAAACTCTAAATAGTTTAAAGTGTACTCTTTAAATAGTTTTTTTGCACTTTTAAAATCAAGATTTGAACTATCTCCACTAACACCTGATTTTTTAATATAATCAAATAGATCTTTTTTATTATCAAACTCTAAATTATAGTTATGAACTTCAAACTCACAATCAAAGCTTGCACTAAAGGCCTCTTTTATCTCTTCTTGTGAAAGTATAGGGGAGTTTGTTTTTGTTATCTCTTGTATTGTTTTAAAGGTATTAGAAGTAAATAAAACTGCATTTATCCTATCAGTAGAAAAAGAGAGTTTACTAATTAGTTTTTTTAAATTTTTAGACCACTGCATAGCTGAAGATGAGATAACTATATCAAATCTTTTATTTTCCAAAAATTTAAAAAACTCTTCAGAGTCAAAATCGAAACAACTCACTTCAATCTTTTCACCTCTTGGGTGTAAACTACACATAGAAGGAGCAAAGTCTATTGCCTTATAACTATCTAATTCCCAATCAATATATTTAAAAACTTGTCCTGAACCACACCCTATTTCAAGTATATTTTTCGGCTTATCTTTTATATCTCTGATTAAGGCTTTTGCTGCTAGTTGTTGGATTATATTGAAGTTGTTATAATCTTTTGCATATTTAGAAAATTGATTTTTTACTGACATAGGGCGAATCTTAACTTAAGTTTAATAAAATTTGGGTAAAATACATACCATTTTTTTAAAAGGAATAAGAAATGTCATCAACACTTTTAATAGTTCAATTTATTCTAGCTGTTCTGATAACTATAACAATTTTATTACAAAAAAGTTCAAGTATAGGTCTAGGAGCATACAGTGGAAGTAACGATTCACTATTTGGAGCAAAAGGACCAGGAAACTTTTTGAGTAAAGCAACAATGGCTTTAGGTCTAATCTTTGTAATCAACACTGTTTCTTTAGGATATATCTATAATCAAGAGAGATTATCAAGTGCAGTAGATAGCGTAAAAACTGATAGTTTAATCCCATCTACTCCAATTGAAACACCATCAACAAACAGTGCTCCAGCTGCACCTTCAAGTGCACCAGCTGTTCCTACAGTACCAGCTAATAACTAAACACCATGAAGTATCAATACTTCAAGCTAACTTTGGAGGGATAATGTATTTCTCTAAAGTTATTCCCACATCAAATTTAAATACTAAAGTTTATAATGGTATAATCTTTACCAAATTTAACCAAACAACTACACATTAAAAAGGAGAATATAGAATGTTAGAAGAGATTTATGCAGAAGCAAAAGAACATATGGAAAAATCAATTGAGTCATTAAAACAACACTACAAAACAGTAAGAACAGGAAAAGTAAGTCCTGCCGTTTTAGATGGTGTTTCAGTTGACTATTATGGTAACCCTACTCCACTTAACCAAGTTGGTTCAGTTACAGCAATCGATGCAACTACAATTGCAGTAAACCCATGGGAGAAAAACCTTTTACCAGTTGTTGAAAAAGCTATCCAAGAGGCAAATATTGGTGTTAACCCAAATAACGATGGTGATATCATCAAACTATTTTTCCCACCAATGACTGTTGAGCAAAGAGGTGAAAGTGCTAAACAAGCAAAAGGGATGACTGATGATGCAAAAGTTGCTATTAGAAATGTAAGAAAACATGCTAATGACAAAGTTAAAAAGCTTCACAAAGATAAAGAGATCACTGATGATGAAAACAAAAAAGCACAAGATGAGATTCAAAAAATCACTGATGCTTATGTTGAAAAAGCAGATGAAACATTTAAAGCTAAAGAAGCAGAAATTTTAAAAGTATAATTGGATAAATATGAACGTAGAACAAATTTACAAAGATGCAAATGCTTTATTAGAAGGTCACTTTAAATTAAGCTCTGGAAACCATTCCTCTTTTTATCTTCAATCTGCAAAGGTTTTAGAAGATCCAAAAACAGCTAAACTTTTAGCTGAAGAGTTAGCAAAACAAATTAAAGCAGCAAATATCAAAGTTGATGCCGTTTGCTCACCAGCTTTAGGTGGTCTTATTGCAGGATTTGCTCTTGCAACTGCGCTTGATGTAAGATTTATCTTCGCTGAAAGAGTTGATGGTGAAATGACTATTAGAAGAGGATTTGAAGTTGTAGAGGGTGAAAACTATATTATCTGTGAAGATATTATTACAACTGGTGGTTCTGCTTTAGAAGCAGCAAAACAAGTTGAAAATAGTGGTGGAAATATAGTTGCTTATGCTGCACTAGCTAATAGAGGTTTTTGTAGTAGAGAAGGAAGTGACATAGAAGCAAAAGATAATTGTAAATTACCTTTAGATAAACCTTTATTTGCATTAGATGATTTCACTTTTGAAATGTATTCTCCTGAAGAGTGTCCAATGTGTAAAGAGGGAAGTATTGCTTACAAACCTGGAAGTAGAGGAAACTAACTAATATAATGGCCAAATGGAGAGATGTAAAGCAAAGTAGAGTAAAGAAAAAACCTACAGAAAAACAGGAGCAACAACCAAGCTCTTGTGCATCTCTTTCTTCAAGACTAAAAGCATTTTTAACAGACTCATTTTTAATCTCAACTCCAATTTTATATATTGTAATTTATTTTATAATGGGAAGTGGTGAAGGGTTTGCCCAAAATAGAACTTTAGGATGGAGTATCATTATTTCAGTTCATTCTATTATTATACTTTTCTTTTGGATTATAAAAGAACAAACTCCTGGACTTAAGGCCTATAGCCTAAAATTAGTAACTTCAAAAAAAGAAAGAATCTCTGTAGTGCAAGCATTGATAAGATATGTTGCAACACTTTTTGCCTTGGTTTCATTTTTTCTTCTTTTTGTTCCTTTTTTTAATAAACAGAAAAAAACCTTTCAAGATATTATCTCAAATACTATAATAATAGACGAAAAATAATGCTTTTTTTTAAACTATCGGCATTTTATTTTTTTTATTTTGCTGCTGTTGGGGTGTATGTTATTTTCTTACCAAAAGTTTTGCATGACTTAGGGTATACAGCTATGCAAATTGGGATTGTTTTTGCCTTAGCTCCACTAATGAGATTTGCCACACCATTTTTATTTTTAAAACATATTACATTAAATCAAACCATATTTAAAACAGCTTTATTTTTATCTATTCTTTGCTCTATGTTGTTTTATTTAACTGTTGAGAACTTTTATCTATTTATGATAAATAATGCAATTTTAGGAGCCTCTTTATCTCTAATCTTACCCTATTTGGAAGTAACTGCTATAAAGATTTTGGGAAAAGATAGATATGGGAAATCTAGACTTTATGGTTCTATTGGTTTTACTGTAATTGCTTTAATGCTTGGGCATTTTTTAACCCACCCTTTTGTAGCCTTACACTATTATCTAGCTGTAAATATTTTGACTGTTATTTTTGCACTACTTCTACTAAAATATGATGATGTAAAACATGATGAGACTATCCCTAAAGAGCCTTTTTCATTTTTCAAATATTGGCCTTTATGGGTTAGTTTATTTTTTATGCAATTAAGTTTTGGAGGCTTTTATAACTTCTTTACTATTTATGAAACCTCTTATGGGATCAGTTTAGAGATGACCTCTTATATGTGGTCATTTGGGGTTATATGTGAGATTATTCTTTTATATTTCCAAGCTCCAATTTTAAAGAAAAACCTTCTTAATGTGATAAAGTTCTCTTTAGCAATCACTATTGTTAGGTGGATTTTACTTTTTGCCTTTCCTGAAAATATCACAATAATATTTATCTCACAAAGTATTCACGCTTTCTCTTTTGGGCTATACCATAGTGCTACAATTATGTATCTATACTCTTTATATGAGAATAAAAAACTAGCTCAACAGTTTATGTATGGTGTAGCTTATGGTCTTGGGGGATTTTTAGGAGCACTTGTAGCAGGATGGTTATATGGTGAATATCTATTTTTATATTCTGCTTTATTTACCTTTTGTGCCTTTTTATTTTTATTTCATAAAAAGCTTACAATTAAAGAGTAGTTCTATTTTTTGCTACTTCTAATTGATCCTCTCTAAACTTAATAACATCTCTTAAGTCTTCTATTGTTTTTTGTTGAGAACTAACTTGCTCTTGTAGCTTCATTAGGTTTTCCTCTTTCTCTTCTAATTCAGTTTTTAAGCAACCTAAATCAATCACAAATTTTTCATTTTCAGTTTTTAGTTTTTTTGCATATACAAAAGCCATTTTGATTTTTTCATTTGAAGTTTTAATCATATTTTCATATTTAGTATTGTTTTTCTTTATCTCTGATTCATAATACTCTATTTGAGTATATAGTTTTGATATCTTTTTTCTTTCACTATTTAAACTACTATGAAGATGCTCATTTAAAGATAGATTACTCATTTGTATCTTCTCTTCAAGTTTTTTGATATATTTATCCTGTTCAATTTTTTGTTTTCTTGAATCTTTAATATTCTGCATAACTTTTTTCTTGAACTCTCTTCGTTCTATCTCATCTTCAGTTGTGATAAATCGTATACTAATATATTCAATAATATTTTGACCCATCTCATCATATCTTGGGATAATAGTAGTATTTGCATAATATGCTGAGCCATCTTTTGCTTTGTTTTTTAACTTACCTTTCCAGATGTTTCCTGCTTGGATAGTATTCCAAAGTGTTCTAAAGGTTTCTGAGTGCATATCAGGGTGTCTTACTATACTGTGTGGTTGACCTATCAACTCCTCTTCTTTATATTTAGAAGCTTCACAAAACAATCTATTTGCAAAAATTATTGTACCTTTTAGATCAGTTTTTGTGACAGTTGCCACATTATCAATGGCATCAAGATAAGCTTCCATTTCAACTTTTTGATGCTTCAATGCATCATTTTGTCTTTTTATTCTACACTCTCTAATAATTTTTATTAAGGCATCATCTATATTGATTGGTTTTAGGATATATTCATTGGCATTTAAATCGATTGCTTTTTTTAGGTAATCTTTTTCAAAGTGGGCAGTTGTGAAGATAAAAGGGAGCTCAAAATCATCTTCTCTGATTTTTTCTAAAAGCTCAATCCCATCCATTTTTGGCATATTGATATCACTTATTATTACATCAATTTTTTTATTTTGGGCCTTTAAAGTTTTATACTTTTCTAAAGCTTCTTCCCCATTGTTAGTTATATAAAAGTTATCAAACAAAGAAGATATCTCCTCTTCTATCATCAAACGGATAGACTTAGAATCCTCAACATATAAAGCTGACAAACTCTTTAAAAATCTTGTATCCTCCATACTAGCCTCAATTCAAAATTATTTTCTAAAAAGAACCTAGCATTTTAGCTTAAGATTTTTTAAAGTATTATAAAATATAACTTATATAAAAATATTAGTATAGGATATTTATTTTCTTATAATATTAATTATCGATTTCCATTATCAACATTTTTATATTTTTTTTCTCTTGTATCTCCTTTAGTTTTAGCCCAGGTATTTGAAGTTGCATAAACTCACTATGGTTTTTAATCCCATTTTTTGCAATCTCTTGTAGAAGTTTTCCTCTATAAAACTTTGCCCAGTGAGAAACAACCTTTCCATCTTTTAAAAACTTAAAAGTTAAGACATTAGCTTTTTTAACTTTGTAAAACTTCTCATAAAACCCTGCTCTTAAATCAATAACCTCATCCCCTACAAACTCATCTAATGCTTGAGTAAAATTATCCATATAAAATTTTTCCACATTGATATCTGGTAGCTTTGCCCCTTGTTTGTATTTATAATCAGGGATTAAATCAGAAGCTAAAATTGGTCCAAAAAGGTTTGAAAATAAAACTACATTTTCATCTATATATTTTTGTTCATCTGCACTTAAAGAGTTATAATCTAAGGCATCAAAAGCAACACCGTTATATCTATTTATAGCCTTCATAGTTGGTTTATCTTTTAGACTTTGTTTATATTTTTCCACCTCTTCTAGTTTTTTAAGTCCAAACCATGAAGATAACTCTTCAATAGTTGAATCTTTTAATAACTGCTCATAAATTTTAAAAACCTCTTCCCTTTTTTCGAAAAGCTCTTCGAAACAAAAATTTGCTTTACAAAAGGGTTTATTTTCTCCTCCACTATTTTTAGTTTCTGCAGGAGCTAATAATATTTTCATCCTAATCCTTTTTTAATAATTTATCTTTAAATCTATATATTAATAAAACACCAACTATTATAAATAAAACTATCCACACTAATTGGGTATTAAATGTTAATAAGAAGTTAATAATCTCTTGTAAGAAAACTCCCCATAAAGTTATGGAGATAATTGTAGCTATAAAAACTATAAAGATTACTATATAATGGTTCATCCCTATCAAAAAGCCAATTATTGAGCCAACTATTGGGCCTGTCATCCAAAAGGGTATGAATACAAAAACAAATAATCCAAACTTACCATACCTATCAAACTTCTTTTTATGGGCATCTTTTTTCTTTTTTACTTCTAAAAAGAAATCTTCCAAGACTCTTATTTTCAAGACACCCCTAAAACTATATACAAATAAGGGATAAATAAATGTAACCATAATCATCTCAACCACTATATTTATAATAATCACAACAGAGTGTGGTAGATGTGCAGCATATCCAAATGACAAGGCAGGAACTCTTCCAACTAATATATTTGAAAAAACAATTCCAGTAACTTTGTTTGCAAAATTTGAGTCGATTTGATAACAAACTATAACAAAAGTTATCAAACAAAAAGTGATAAACAAAGATAAAAGAAAGATATTTCCAACTTCACCCTCAAAAGCTTTCTCTATAAGTTTATTCATCTACAAAAACACCACTGTGATATAGCCAGACTCCATCCTCTTTAATAAACCTACTTTTTTCACAAAAAGAGACATCAAGTCCACCTTGAAAGATTATTGCTTTAAAAGTTACGAAAGATTCTACCTCTCCATTTTCAAACTCTATTATCTCTAGTTTTTTAAACTGTGTATTTTTAGCAAACTCCAAAATTGAATCTTTCCAGCTTTGAGTATCTAAGGTATAGTCGGGGTTTTCGCGATGTGTTGTTTTAATAATATACTTATAATCGTTTGCAGCAAAGGCACTGTATCGTGATTTCATCAACTCTAAAGCAGTTTTTGCATTTGAGCCATTATGAAATATTTTACAACATTTTTTGAATTTTTTAGTACTACCACAAGGGCAAAAAGAATTAACAGATATTTTCATAACAGTTACCTACTTTTTTTTATATTGTATCTAAATATTGAAAAAGTACAAAGCCTCCCCTAAAAGGGGAGAAGAGGTAAAGTTATTTTTTTTCCTCTTTTATATTTTTTATTAAAGCTGGTCCAAAACCTTTTATTTCAACTAGCTGATCAGCACTACTTATCTCTTTTGTTTTTCTATATTCAATAATCTTTTCAGCTTTTTTTTCACCAATCCCTTTTATTGACATCAACTCATCTTTTGATGCTTGATTTAAATCTATTTTAGCAAATACAAAACCCACTAAAAATACCAATATTAATAAAATTCTAAACATATACTCCCCTTTATTATAATTTAAATAATTATATTATAATAATCTTAAGACTTATTTAAAGGGATAAAATTTATTTTTTCTATAATTTTATTATTTACTTAAAGCTATTCTCTTATATAATAAAAAATTAGTTTATTTTATCTCTTGTATAAGGTTGTTTATGGAAAGTACTCAATTACCACTAGAGCTTGTCTCAAGCTTTTTATCAATTGTAGTTTTGGTTTTTATATTTTTAAAATATTATCAATATAAAAAGAAGCTAAGTGTCATAAAAGGATTAAACCAATTAAAAGAGAATAATAGTTTAACTCCTGAAGACAAAGATTTTATTAAAAAAAATCTAAAAGATTATAAAGCTGCATTTATACAAGATGAATCAAGAATAAAAATGGCTTATCCTATATTTATCCTAGTAGGTGGGATACTTGTAGCATTTTTATCTTTTCAAGAAGCGATGATACATCTAAATGTTATCATAGTTGTATATATCTATATGCAAATCTCAAAAATACATAATAAAAACTTTGTAGGATTTCTTGAAGAACTAAACGAAGAATAATATCTATAATGAAGGTCGTGTAATGTTAAGTTTTTTTAGTAAAAAGGAAAAAGATAGGATTGGGGAGAAGAAGAAGGTTTTATCAAAAGAGGAGGAGAAGCCTGTTAATAAAACTGAAAATGTAATCTCTGAAAATGAATACATGCAAAGAAATAAAGTGGAGAAAAAGGTTAAAAAGCCTGATTATACAACTGAACAATGTATTCAAATGGGTCTTGATATAAAAAAAGATGTTGAAAAATCAAGTCATGCATTTTTTAATTCAAAGAATGTAAAAAAATCCCATGCATATAATCTCTTTGAAGAGTATCTAGAAACACTAGAATCCAGAGAGATCAGCAGAATTAAAGATTTGACATACTTAGAGTTTAAAGAGAAAGAGGAGCAAATCACAACTACCTTGAAAAATGGATTTGCACAATTCTTAACAAAAGGTGTTAGCTTAGATGATAAAAACAAAGAGATTGTTGATTTTGTTTTTTTAGATGTGAAGAAGTACCCATCAAAGGGTCATAGATACTGGTACTTTAAAGAGTATATATGGCAAAAAAGAGAACTAGATTAAATTATCTAAGCTAGTTCCATTGTCATTTAAAATAACTTCAAATTTGCAATCATATAAAGAGTTTGACTTTAAAAACTCTATACAATCTGCAATGCATTGCTCATGGTCATCACAATAGATATAAAGCTCCATGAGCCCTTCGCAGATATCAACAGCAATCAAAGCTAGTCTATTCTCCTCTTCTAAACCTTCTAAATAGTTGTTTTCAAAGGCTGTAAAAAAAGATATACAAGCTGCATCAGGAAACATAATATCATCAGCTGCATGGTAATCATGTTTTAATTTTACCAGATGGGGAAAATCACTCATTGTTTGATATATATCTATATCATCTCTTACTCTTAACATCTGATTTAAATTTCCAGTATTTTCTAAATACCATTTTTCATCCATTTTTTATCCTTACCATTGAATTGGTTTTTTACCAATTGAATCTAATATCTCATTTGTTTTACTAAAGTGTTTACAACCAAAAAAACCTCTATATGCAGAGAGTGGACTTGGGTGTGGAGCAGTTAATATATGATGTTTTGTTTGATTTATCAGTTTTGACTTTGCAATTGCAGGGGCACCCCATAATAAAAAAACCACATCTTCACAATTTTGTGAAATATATTTTATTATATTGTCTGTAAAGTTTTCCCAGCCAAGCTTGTGGTGTGACTTTGGTTTTGATTCCTCAACAGTTAATATTGTATTTAACAATAACACACCTTGTGTTGCCCAAGGAGTTAAATCTCCATCACTACACTGTGAAGGTTTTTTTAAATCCTCTAATATCTCTTTTAAAATATTTTGCATTGAGGGTGGATTTTTTATATCACTTGGAGTTGAAAAAGCTAAACCTTGCGCTTGCCCTTCTCCATGATATGGATCTTGACCTAAAATCACAACCTTTAGATTATCAATGGGTGTTTTAGAAAAGGCATTGTAGATTTTTTCTTTAGGTGGGAAAACTTTTGTACTTTTATATTTTGAATCAATACTATCTTGCAGTTTTTTATAATAGTCTTGTTCTTTTTGTTTCTCTATAACTTTTTCCCAGGTAATCATCACATCTCCACTAGTATTGCCGTAAATAATACTTTTTTAAAATTAAAATAGTATTATTGCAAAATTAATATTAAATAAAGTCGTATAATGAAATCATATATAAAACCTATAATCTCTGCTTTTTTAGTTCTTTTTGCATGTTTAGGATTTGGAAGATTTGCTTTTGGGATGATTCTACCAAATCTTCAAAACTCACTAGAACTCTCTACTACTCAAGTGGGATTTATAGGAACTTCAAATTTTGTGGGGTATTTTGTAGGGATATTTTTTGTAAATGCCATATATACAAAATATAAAACACATAAACTAATCTTCACCTCTATGATTTTGCAAGCTTTATTTATGACATTTATGACTATGAGCAATAATTATCTCTCTATCTCTGCCTTTTATTTTGTTGCGGGATTCTTAGCAAGTATCTCAAATATCTCTGTGATGGCTTATATCTCAAATACCATACCAAAAAATGTAAGGGGAAAAGCTATAGGGATAATAGTTAGTGCAAGTGGTCTTGCAATAGTTATCTCAGGGCAGATTGTTCCATATTTCGAGAAAGTGGTTGCGGTTGAAGCTTGGAAAGACTCATGGTTGTTTTTTAGTTCTATTATGATTATCTTTGCTTTTGTTTCACAAATAGGTATCTCAAAAAACACTTCTCACCATATGAGTGAACTAAAATCAAAAGCCTTGGACTATTTTTTTATTAGTTCATTTTGGAAAATTGGTATATTATATATGATATTTGGCTTGACCTATGCTATTTATGTGACATATTTTGTAAGTGCAGTCATCTTCAAATACGACTTTAGTTCCTCAATATCTGGAGACTTTTGGACCTTGGTTGGGTTTATGAGCTTATTTTCTGGATATATCTTTGGACTTATTGCTGATAAAACAAGTGCCTATAAGTCACTAATTTTAGTATTTATTTTACAAACCATCTCAAATTTTGCTTTGACTTTAGATTTTAGCTCTTTAACTGTTTGGTTATCTGCTATAACTTTTGGTATCTCTGTTTGGAGTGTTCCTTCACTAATAACACTTCTAAGCTCAATTCACTTTGATGTGAAAAAAAATGCACAAGTATTATCTTTGGTTACCCTATTGTTTGCTCTGTGTCAAACCTTTGGACCTGTTGGAGCGGGATATATTTATGATTTGAATAAAAGCTATGACATAATATTTTTAGTAAGTTCTTTATTAACTTTCTTTGCTATTATTCTTTCACTTATCTTTTCTAGACAACTTATCAAAGAGCATTAGGAATATTGATGAAAGAAAAAGCTATTATTTTTGACCTAGATGGTACTTTACTAGACTCCTTAACAGATATTGCCATTTGTGCAAATATTGTATTAAAAGAGTTTAATCTTCCAACTCATGAAATAGAAGATTATAAAAACTTTGTTGGTGGTGGAGCTGAGATTTTGATTAGAAACTGTACTCCAAAAAGTACAACTGAAGAGGATATTTTAAAACTTCTTAAAAGATTTAAAGAGGTTTATGAAGATAATCTTCACTCAAGTACCAAACCCTATGAGGGGATTTATGAACTTTTAGACTTGCTAAAAAAACACCATATTAAAATAGGTGTTTTATCAAATAAACCCCATGAGTTTACCCTAAAATATATAGATAAGTTTTTTAAAGATTATCCTATATTAGAACCCCATGGACAAAAAAAAGAGGTTCCTAAAAAGCCAGACCCAACTGCTGCAATCAATATTGCAAAAGCTTTAGAAGTAGAGTCTCACAATGTATTTTTTATTGGAGATACAGATGTTGATATGCAAACAGCTAAAAATTCAAAAATGATAGCAGTTGGTGTGAAGTGGGGGTTTAGAGATGAAGCTGAACTTTTAGAAAACGGAGCTGATTATATTGTATCTCACCCGGTGGAGATATTTAAACTTTTGAATATAGAAGTATAGGTTTATACTTCTAATTCAAAAAAGCTTTCACTTATTTTTTGATACTCTGCAACAGAGCATGTGATTTTTATGGCATTTTCATAATCTTCAAAATACTCTTTAAACAGTTTTTTAAGTTCACTTAGATTTGCTGTTCTAAAGATGAAATACCCTAAGACATTTTTATTTCTTGAACCAGATTTTTCGATACCAAAACTATCAAACTTCCAATCCACACCTTTAGAATAAAAGAAAATCTCTTCTAATCTTTTCTCTAACTCAACTCGGACATTGTTGTTGTACTCTTTTAGATGAACATAAAAAGCCACATTTACATTGTATTTCTCTTGTACTAATTTTTTTTCATATTTTGTTTCTGGCTTTTTGACTATATTTGTATTATCCATTTTTTTTCCTAAAAGATAAAATTATTTGTGTAATTATAATATATAACTATAAAGAAAAAATAAAATATATATTTACTATCTTTATAGAGATTTTAATACCTATGAAGTTTCATCTTCAATTTTGCCAACTCTCTCATATCTGTGTTTTGATCAAGTTCATCTACAATCTCAACACCTAAAATTGTCTCTAAGGCATCTTCTAAAGTAACTAAACCTTTAGTTTGTCCATAATTATCTTCAACTAAAAACAGATGCTCATTTTTAACAATAAACATATCAATAAGTTTTGTAACTCTAATGTTCTCATTTACACTTGTTATACTTTTGATTAACTCTTCTTTGTTTTCAAGTTTATTTTCAACAGCCTCATAAAAATACTCCTTTGAGATAATCACACCAATAACATCATCTATTGACTTATCATATACAGGAATCCTTGAATAAACTTTCATCTTCTCCAAATCTATCCCTTTTTCTTTAGAGCTAAAACTCTCTAATAGTTCTTGTTTGTTTAAAGCAAACATTACACTTCTTGGGGTATAGATATCTTTTATCCTTATATCGCTTTTTGTTAAAATATTTCCTATATATTTTTTTTCTCTCTCTTTTAAAACTCCACTCTCTTTTGCAATATTTATAGAAGCTAAAATCTCATCTTTTGAGATAGTCATCTTTCTTGCACCAGCTAAAAGTGAAGTGATTTTGTTCATTACAATCAATAAAGGATAGGTTAAAAATACTAAAATCTCAATCATTCTAGCAGAAAAACCACTTAGCGTTTTCCAATATCTAGCACCAATGGTTTTAGGGATAATCTCAGAAAAAATCAAAATCAATAAAGTTAAAATAGATGATACAAAAAACATATGATCCTCTGAAAACATCTTTACAGCTTCTGCACCAACCCCTGCAGCACCCAAAGTATGTGCAAAAGTATTTAAAGTAAGTATAGCTCCAATTGAGAAATCTATTTGTTTCTTTTGCTTATACATTAAAGCACCAAGCTTAGGTTTTGTTTGTTTTACAACCTCGATATGTGGGAGTGTTATTGAGAGTAATACAGCTTCCAATATTGAGCATAAAAACGATACTCCAACAGCTATCAAAAAATATGTAAGCATTAACATTTCATATCCTAAAAAAAGTTTCTATTATTATAATAGAATTTTTTGAACAAAGTATAAAACTCTAAGTTAAAAAAAAGGTTGCATATGCAATAATTGTATATGCAACTAAAAGGAGTACTATGAAATATGCACTAAAAGATTCAATCGCTTATCGATTTATTAGAGGTGCAAATAGTATAAATCAAAACCTAAATAAGGTTTTACATCCAGAAAGTATTGCAATAGAACAAAGAGCTACGCTAGAGATTATAAAGTTTGAACCAAATGTAAATCAAACTACAATAGCAAAGCTGCTAGGGAAAGACAAAACTACAATAAGTCGTTCTTTAAACTCTTTAGAAAAAAAAGGGTTTATCATAAGAGTGGCTGATGTGGACAATGACAAAAGAAGTAATAAGATTGTGTTAACTCCTAAAGGGGAAGCAATTTTAGAAAACACTTTTGACAAGGTTACTGCTTTTAGAGAGAAGTTAAATGAGAAACTTACTAAAAAAGAGCATGACTTATTATTTGAGATTTTAGATAAACTAGAATTGTAAAAGGAAAGAGATGAGAAACTACATACCAGTATCGTGTGCATTATACGATGAATTTGAGGCTGCAGCAACAAAAAAACAAGACTGCGAGATTGTTTATTTAGAGCAAGAAGAAGAAAAATTAGTAAAAACTAAAATCATTGATTTTAAAAACTATGATAAGTTTGAATTTATGGTACTACAAGATGGTACTAAAGTGAGACTTGATAGAGTTTTATCATTTAATGGTTCTGATACAAGAAGTCTAAATCACTATTAATTTTTGTCTATTTAAGTTCTACCGTCAATACATATAAAAATTAAAGGCACATCTTCCAAGAAAGATGTGCTTTTAAATTTCAAAATTCTCAACTTTTTAACCAACTATTTTTTGATTGAGTTTTTATAATAAGTTATAATTACGAAAAAGTATAAAGAATGAATACCCAAAATCTAATGAAAACTGCCCTAAAATTGGCAAAACTAAAAAAAATCCCCTATGACTCTGGCATAATAGTCGAGGGTCAAGATATAAAAAAAGTACTTATTGGTATAGATATGGAAACCCCTGAAATACTCCTAGCAAAACAGTTGGGATATGATTGTGTAGTAAGTCACCACCCTAAAGCTGATTCATGTGTTGTTGACTTTTCAAAGGTTATGCAAGTGCAAATCAAAAGGATGGTAAAAGCTGGTGTTCCTATAAACAAAGCACAAAAGGTTTTAAAGAAAAAACAAGCAAGTGTAGAGTTAGCCCAACACGCTTCAAACTACGATAGAGTAAGTTCAGCAGCAAGACTACTAGATATGCCATACCTAAATATCCATATACCTGCAGATTTTATCACAGAAAAAATAGTGCAAAAAAGATTAAACAAAGCCTTTAAAACCAAACCAAAAACAAAACTAAAAGATATTATAAACGAACTAAACTCATGGGAATACTACCAAGACAAAGTAGCCCAACCAGTGATAAGAGTAGGAAGCCCAAACGACTATGCAGGTAAAATAGAGGTTCTAATGGCAGGTGGTACAAATGGAGGAGTTGAAGTATATAAATCATACTTTGAAGCAGGTGTAGGAACAATCATCGCCATGCATATCCCAGAAGATGTACAAAAAGCTGTAATAGAACAAAACATAGGAAATGTAATAATAGCACCCCATATGCCAAGTGATAGCATAGGATTACTTGAGATTGTAAAAAAATGGAGAGAAGAAGGGGTGGAAGTTACTTGTATGAGTGGTATTGTTGAGTGAATATAGAACTAATGTTTTTAAAAAAAGCTATTGAGGATAAAAACTTTGTTAGCTTTTCTTATGAGGGGAAAAACTATAAAAAGATTAAGCCTTTGAAAATAGTTGAGAATATGATTAATTGTGATGTTGCTAGTTTTGAGATTGGGAAGATTAAGAAGCTTACTGTTTTGAAAGAGAGAAATTAATATCTTTTTAAAAAACTTTTAATATAATTATTTATTATTTTAGAGGAAAAAATATGACAGCTGAAATGGGTATGATTAATAAGCATGCTGTTGCATTAGCTGCAGATAGTGCAGTTACTGTAAGACAGCCAAATGGTGATTCAAAAGTATATAATTCTGCAAACAAATTATTTCAATTATCAAGGCATGAACCTGTAGGAGTTATGATTTATGGAAGTGCATCATTTATGGGCATTCCATGGGAAACTATTATAAAACTTTATAGAAAAAAACTTCGTAATAAAAAATTTAATTATATTGAAGAGTACTCTAAAGACTTTATTAAATTTCTAAAATCAATTGACATTCCTGATGAAAATGAGGAAGAATTTATAAAGTATAAATTTAGTTCATTTATCGAAAATTATATACTTGATTTTAATAAAAACCCTATTTATCTTAGTAAATGGTTGGCAGACACAGATATAATAATTAAAAAGAACTTCCAGAAAATACAGAACTTTAGTTATTTTATAAAAAGTCATTATAAGAAAAAATATGCAAACTATTTCAATGAGCAACTTACAGAAATAAAAGAATACGTTACTGGAGAAATAATTAAAGAAGATGAAGATATTAATCAAATACTTGAATTATTATCTAATTTATTTTTTGACTATTTAGAATCATCATATTTTGAATCTATTTCAGGAATTGTTATTGCAGGTTTTGGTGAAAAAGAAATTTATCCTTCCCTTGAATCATTTGAAATAGAAGGTAAAGTTGGGAATAGCCTTATAATTGAAAAAAGAACTACAATTAATATATCAACTAAACATTATGCTGATGTTGTACCTTTTGCACAAACTAATACAATTAAAACTTTTATCTATGGAATAAATCCTGCATTAGAAGAAAAAGCAATAGATGAGTTAAAAAGTAAAAGTTTACAACTTATTAATGGTATTAGTCAAACACTAAAAGAAAACTTAATATTAGATGATGATATAATTGAAAATATAGATAACCAATTACATGATGTAGTTAATAATAGTTTTTTAGAACAATATTATAGTTATTTATCTAACTATAAATATAAAAACCATACAATGCCAATACTAAAAACTGTTGCACAATTACAAAAAGAAGATTTGGGAGCAATGGCAGAGAGTTTAGTAAACATTGCATCCATTGATAAAAAAATGACAATGGAATTAGAAAGTGTTGGTGGACCTATTGATGTTGCTATAATTTCTAAAGGTGATGGTTTTATTTGGTACAAAAGAAAACATTATTTTAAACAGGAATTAAACCCTGACTTTTTAATGAGAAAGGAAAAGTAATATGTTATATGAAAATGAAAAAAAGATTAAAACTCAGAAAGTTAAAAAAACTCTATCTGAAATAAATATGGAAAAAATTAAGAGAGAGCAAAAAATCACTAATCCTATAAATAATTCTTTTTCAAAAGAAATATTGAAAGAAATTATAAAAAGTGTACCTTCTAGTTATAAGCACAATTTAATCAATAGCTAAAACTTAGCTATTGATTTTCCTACTAAGCACCCACTAGCCCACGCAAACTGTAGATTATATCCGCCTCTATTCCCAACTATATCCAAAACCTCTCCAGCAAAATATAATCCACTACACTTCTTACTCTCATAAGTTTTCTCATCTACTTCATCAGTTCTAACTCCACCGCCACTTGCTTCTGCATGTTTGAAGCCTTGGGTACCTGTGATTTTGAATCTCCAGTTTATAAGAGTATTTACTATTGCTCTTATTTGTTTTGCATTTATATCTTTGGCTTTGCTTTGTTTGTCTGTTTTTGATATTTCTAGTAAGATTGGTGCTAGTTTATTTGATACTATTCCTGTTAGAAGTTCTACAGCTTCTTGGTTTGGTAAGGTTTTAAACAGACTTTCAACCATACCTAAAACTTCATTCCTACTAAGATTTGGGAAAAGGTTTATTGCTATTTGTACATCTTGGTATAAACTTAGTGGATAAACTGCATATTGTGAGATATCCAAGATGGCAAATCCTGATACTCCATATTTTGTAAATAGTATATCCCCTAAGATTTCATTCTCTTTTTGTCCATCTATATATAAACTTACAAGTGCTACTTTTTTTACACCTTGTATTCTTGAAGAGTTTTCAAAATCTGTATGAAGTCCTACAAGAGAGGGATAAGTTAGGTTAAAAGAGTGTCCTAAGTTTGAGGCTATGTTCATTCCCTCTTCTGTTGCGTTTAGTTGTGGAGCTGCTGCTAGTCCTGAGCTTATTAGAACTTTGTCATAAGCTTCAAACTCTTTATCTTCTGATATAACTACAAACTTGTCGTTTTGTTTTTTTATATCGGTTATTTTTGTTTCAAAAATCGTGTTTATATCTAAACTCTGTATTGCACTATTTAATAAATTTACTACTGATTTTGCTTCATTTGACAGAGGATAAACTTTTCCATCCTCTTTTATATCAAGTAATAATCCTATAGATTTACAAAACTTTTTAAAAGAGTTAAAATCAAACTGCTTTAGTGCAAACTCTACGAAACTAGGATTTTCACCAATATAGTTTGAGACTTTGCAATCTATATTTGAGATATTGCATCTTCCATTTCCACTTGCAAGTATCTTTTTACCAATACCGTTGTTATTATCAAAAACATCTATTTGTAAATTTTTATTTAATCTTTTAGCAGTGATTGCAGCCATCAAACCAGCTGCCCCAGCGCCTATAATTGCAATTTTCAACCTATACCTTTTTGTTCAAATAATTAATTAAAGACAAATTTTATCCAATTTGGTACACATATTGCAAATAAAGAGAAAATTACAATCTCAAGGGATAAAGATGAATCCATCAAGTACAAAAAGAGCTATTGAACACTTAACAAAAAGAAAAGTTCCAATTTTCCTATGGGGACCTCCAGGGATTGGTAAATCCTCAATTGTGGCACAAATTGCAAAAGAGGAAGGGATTGAGTGTATCGACCTTAGACTTTCACTACTTGACCCAACAGATTTAAGAGGGATACCTTTTTTTGATTCAAAAGACAATAGTGCTGTTTGGGCACCAGCTTCATTTTTACCAGATGGGAGTAAACCAAAAGGGATACTTTTTTTAGATGAGTTAAATACAGCAGCACCAATGGTACAAGCCTCTGCTTATCAACTAATCCTTGATAGAAAGATTGGTGAGTATACACTTCCAGAGGGTTGGTCAATAGTTGCAGCTGGAAATAGAGAGAGCGATAGAGGGGTTGTTTTTCGTATGGCAAGCCCTTTGGCAAATAGATTTGTTCACCTTGAGATGGAGGTTAGTGTAGAGGATTGGATAGCTTGGGCGATCACTTCAAATATTGATTCTAGTATTATCGCATTTATTAGATATAGACCAGATGCACTTTTTAATTTCAATACCCAAAACGAAGAGAAATCTTTTGCAACTCCAAGAACTTGGCAATATGTAAATGAGGTTTTAGAATCAGCTCCTGATGATGATTTACTTTTACCTATGATTAGTGGAGCTATTGGTGAGGAGTTAGCAGCTTCATTTTTAGGATTTAAAGCTGTTGCAAAATCTTTACCAGATATTGATAAGGTTTTAAGTGGCGAAACAAAAGAGACTCCAACAGATACCTCATCTTTACATATTTTGTGTACAGCTTTAACTATGAGAATAACTGAAGAGAGTAGTGGTTCTGAGATAAATAATCTTCTTGGATATACCCTAAATCTTCCAGGGGAGTTTGCAGTAATGGTAGTGCAAGATTTAAGACAAAGAAATATTGAGCTTGATTACCTAAACAACTGGCCTTTATGGATGAAAAATTTTAATAAGTTGTTACACTAAAAGATGGATGCAAATACCCTTTTAATAAAAGCAAAAAGCCAACTAACCTCAAAACATCCCTACTTTGGGATATTAGCTTCTAGATTAAAACATGAAGAGGATGAGAGTATAAGATATTATGCTAGTAATGGAAAAAGGTTTAAATACAACCCTGAGTTTATAAGCACTTGTTCTATAGATGAGCTTATGTTTATCCTTACAAACTGCGTAATGCACCACATCTTATCACACCAACAAAGAAAACTAAAAAGAAAAGGTTTATTATGGCAACTAGCAACCGATTTTGCCATAAATGCTATCTTGAAAAAAAGTGGTTTAAAAATCCCAAAGGGAGCAAACTACAATAAAGATTTTAGAAACATGTATGCTGAAGAGATATATGATGTTTTAAAAGAAGAGGTGGATTTAAAAGGAACTGATGCCTTTGAGGAGCAACAATCAAACTCTAATCTTATAGAAAAAACTGGTGAAAAATTTGCAAACCTTAACTATATAGATGATAACTTAGATGAAAATGATGAGGAGCAGTGGGAATACGCTGCAAGTCTTGCAAAAGAGGTAGCCCAAAGAAAATCCTCAGTTCCTTTAGGACTTGAAAGATTAGCAAAAAAACTAAAAGCTAAAAATATTGACTGGAAGTTTGAACTATATAATGCAATAAATAGACATATGAGAAACAACTACGCCTTTATGCCACCAAACAAAAAACATATCTATAGAGGGATTGCCCTTCCTAGTCTTACTAGTGATACTCTTAGTCTTGTTGTTGCTATTGATACCTCTGGAAGTATCAAAGATGATCTGCTTGGAGCATTTATTGAAGAGTTTAAAACTATTATGCAAAACTTTCCCTCTGTAAAAATAGAGTTAATTCTTGCTGATGCAAAAGTTCAAGGGCATTATAGTTTTCAAGGTGGAGAGAAGATGGATTTCCCTATAAAAGGTGGTGGGGGAACTGACTATAGACCAGTATTTGAATATGTAGAGGCCAACCTTCCTATGAGTAGTATGTTGCTGTACTTTACCGATGGTGAGGGGATTTTCCCTAGAATCCCACCAGCTTATGAAGTTTTGTGGGCATTATCACAAAATAGAGCAAAAATTCCATTTGGAAGGTCTATTCTTATTTTTTAATTATATTTTCTAATTAATTTTTTGATAAAATTTTGTTTTTAATTGTTCCTAGGATATTTAATGCACTATTTTATAAAACTTCTTTTTATTCTCTTACTAAGTACTTATGCTTATGCTAACCAATTAAAAAAAGTCAATCTGCAACTTCAATGGAAATACCAATTCCAATTTGCCGGTTTTTTAATGGCAAAAGAGAAAGGGTTTTATGAAGACATTGGTTTAGATGTTACTATAAAAGAGTGGGCAAACAATATTGAACCCGTCCAAGAACTAGTAGAACAAAAATCAGATTATGCCCTAGTTAGACCCTCTTCTTTAATAGATATCTCAAAAGGTAAAAATATCATTTATCTTGCAGCTATTTTTCAAGATTCACCTTTAGTTGTTTTAGCTGATAAAAGCTCAGGTATAAAAACTATTGAAGATTTTAAAAATAAAAGACTTATGAGTACAGGGGATTTAAATAGTGATGTATCTTTGATAGCTATGATGTTTTCTCACAATATCAACTTTGATAAAATCAAACTCCAAAAACCAACTTTCAATGTAAAGGATTTATTAGAAAAAAAGACTGATCTTCAATCTGCATATATCTCAAATGAACCCTTTGTTTTAAAAGAATTAGGTGGAGATCCTATTATATTTAATCCTAAAGATTATGGCTTTCACTTTTATAGTGATATCCTTGCAACCTCAAAAGAGTATCTTGAAAACAACCCAAATGAAGTAAATAGATTTACCCAAGCAAGTATTAAAGGTTGGGAGTATGCCTTTTCAAATATCAATGAAACTATAGATATCATCTATAATAAATACAACTCAATGAATAAATCAAAAAAAGCACTAATATATGAAGCTAATGAACTAAAAAAACTGATTTATGATGAGAAAGATGAGATTGGCTCAATTGAGAAACATAGATTAGAAAGAATTTTTGATATCTACAAAGTATTAGGATTAGTGCAAAAAAATCTAGACTTGGAAAACCATCTATATAAAAACACCTATACAATTTTAAATAAAAATGAAAAAGCCTATTTGCAAGATAAACAAACTATTTTGATGTGTGTTGACCCCATGTGGATGCCCTTTGAGAAACTTGAAAAAGGTGTTCATAAAGGACTTGCAGCTGAATACTTTAAGTTTTTCTCAGATCAACTCTCTGTTGATTTTAAAGTTGTTCCAACAAAAACTTGGAATCAATCTTTGGAGTTTGCCAAAGAGAGAAAATGTGACATAATCTCCCTTGCTATTCCAACAAAAGATAGAAAAGAGTATTTAAGATTTACCTCTGCATATATAAAAACCCCCCTTGTAATTGTTACAAAACTAAATGTTTCATTTATCAACGATATCTCAAATCTAAAAAACAAAAAAGTTGGTATCCCAAAGGGGTATAACTTTGCCCAAATTCTAAAGAAGAAATACCCATATCTAAACCTAATAGAAGTAACCAATGAAGCAGAAGGTTTAGAGATGGTTAGTGATAATAAACTCTTTGCATATATTGGAAGTTTTACAACTGTTGAGTATGTTTTCCAAGAGAAATATTACAATGAATTAAAAATCGCAGGGAAACTAAATGACACTTGGGAACTAGGGGTTGCTGTTAGAAATGATGATTATATCTTATATAATATTTTAGAAAAAGCGATAAATAGTTTAGATGCAAAACAAAGAGAATCAATCATAGAAAGATGGAAGTCATCAAACTACAAAGTTGTAACTGATTATAGTTTGATTTTCAAAATTTTATCAATTGCCTTGGTTTTAGCACTATTTTTCTTTTACAAACACCAGATATTAAAAAGGTCAATGAAAGAGACTAATGAATTAATGAATGCAACTTTAGAGGGGATTGTTTTTTCAAAAGGGAAAATAATACAAGATGCAAATAAAAGTACTTTAAATATGTTAGGACTTTCATCATCTAGGGATATTATGGGCCGACCATTATCTGATTTTATTGCAAAAGAGTCTTTGGACTTAGCATACAATAAACTCTATACTGATGATACTGAGCCTTATGAAGTAACTCTAATAAAAAATGATGGAACAAAATTCAATGCCTTAGTTAGAGGTTACAGTCTAAAATCAAGAGATATTAGAATCTCAAGTTTTATCGATATTACAGAACTAAAAAATCAAGAAAAACTTCTAGTAGAGCAATCAAAAATGATGGCTTTAGGAGATATGCTTTCAAATATTGCTCACCAATGGAGACAACCCCTTGCAGCGATCACAGCAGCTTCAACTGGAATGAAACTCCAAAAGGAGCATAATCAATTAACAGATAGTATGTTTTATGAATATTGCAATGTTATAAACAACTATTCACAATACCTATCAAAAACAATTGATGACTTTAAAAACTATGCAGAGGGAGATACCCTACAAATAAAATTTAATCTAAAAAAAGACACAAAAAGTTTTTTAATCCTTGTGGAGTCTTTTACCAAACAAAACAATATTGATATTAAACTTATTGCAGATGAAAATATTGAAGTATTTGGTTATCCAAACCAATTAATCCAATGCCTTATCAACCTTTTTTATAACGCTAATGATGCCTTGATGCAAATTGATGTAACTCAAAGATATATAGAGATAAAAGAGTATATAGAGGAGAATCATGTTGTTATTGAGTTTAAAGATAATGGTGGAGGGATAAAGAATGAAAACCTATCAAAAATCTTTGAACCATATTTTACAACAAAACATAAAAGCCAAGGGACTGGATTAGGATTACACATGACTTATAACTTGATAGTAAATAGTATGAAAGGTTCTATTAATGTGGAAAATACAAACTTCACTTACAAAGGTGTAAATTTCAACGGAGCTTTATTTACAATAAAAATTCCACTCTCTTAATAAAATATAGCTAACCAGATTGTAGGTTCACTTTCACTTGTGTAAGAAACCCTATGTTTTTGGTGAGCTTTTAGTTCTAAACAATCACCCTCTTTTAGATTTATAGATTTTATCTTGTTATCTTCTTGTATCTCTAAAACTGCTTCACCTTTTATAAGTAATACAAACTCATTTTTCTCTTGATCATACCAAAAATCTTCTGGTGATTTTTGTCCATTTGAAACAATTTTTTCTATCTTTATAGTTTCATTTTCTAATATTTTAAAAAATTTTTCATTTTCTTTATCTATGGGGATATTACTTAAAAGGTTTAATTTTTCTATCATATTAATTATCCTAAAATATCTATTTATGGGATATTATACCCCATTCTCAATTAAATATATTATTAAAGTTGATTAATCTTATCAAGATTTATAAACACTACTATTTTAAAGCCTATTGATATAATCACTATTAAACTACTTGACATTAATTTAAAAATAGTATACAATTTCACTATATTTAAATTTACACAAGGAAATGGGATGCAAAAAGATACTATAGCAATTCATGCAGGATATGATAAAAAAGAGGGATGGGGAACAATGTCTGTTCCTATTGCTCAAACAACTGCCTATGCATTTAGAGATGCAGAACATGCAGCAAACCTTTTTGGTCTTAAAGAGTTAGGTTCAATCTATACAAGATTAACAAATCCTACTACTGATATTTTAGAGCAAAGATATGCACAGCTTGAAGGTGGAGCTGCTGCTATTTGTGTTGCAAGTGGTCAATCAGCGATTTTTTATGCTATTGCAAATGTTGCTGAAGCTGGTGATAATATCATCATCTCAGATAAACTTTATGGTGGTGCTATTACATTATTAACTCACACAATCAAAAGATTTGGGATCAAAGCAAAAGTGTTTAAAAGTGCCGATGCTTCAAACCTTGAAGAGTTGATTGATGATAATACAAAAGCTATCTTCTTTGAATCACTTTCAAACCCACAAATTGCAATTGCAGATGTGGAAGCTATTGTAAAAGTAGCTAAGAAACATGGTGTTTTAACTGTTTGTGATAATACAGTTGCAACAGCTGCACTATTTAACCCTATTGCTTGGGGAGTTGATGTTGTAGTTCACTCAACATCAAAATATACAAATGGTCAAGGTACTGCAATTGGTGGTATTATCGTTGAAAGAGATGGAATGGCTGAATTCTTTAAAGAGAATTCAAAAAGATATTATCACTTTGTTGAGCCTGATGAGTCTTACCATGGTTTAGTTTATACAGAGGTTCCATTACCAAACTTTTGTTTAAGAATTAGACTAAATCTTTTAAGAGATATTGGAGCAACTCAATCACCACTAAACTCTTGGCTTTTACTTCAAGGTTTAGAAACATTAACAATTAGAGTTGATAAACACTCTGAAAGCTCTTTAGAGATTGCAAAATATTTAGAAACAAATCCAAAAGTTAAATCAGTTAACTATCCTGGATTAGAATCAAATGCAAACTATGAAAAAGCGCAAAAATATTTCAAAGGTGGTAAAGCTTCTGGACTTATCTCTTTTGAAGTTGAAGATTATGAAACTGCAAAAGCAGTTATCGATAAGGCAAAACTATTCAGTGTTGTTGTAAATATTGGTGATTCTAAATCACTAATTGTACACCCTGCTTCAACAACTCACTCACAATTAAGTGAAGAGGAGTTAATCAAAGCTGGTGTAAACCCAACAACTGTTAGGTTATCTATTGGATTAGAGGATCCAAAAGATTTAATTGAAGATTTAAAACAAGCGTTAAATTAAGGTTTAATTATGCCTTTGATATCAACAAAAGGTGTATATGGTTTAACTGCCATGTATGAACTAAGTAAGCATACAGAAGATACTCCCATGCAAATCAGAGAGATATCTTCAAATGCCAATATACCTCAAAATTATCTAGAGCAGCTGTTGAGTAAACTAAGACGAGCTGATTTAGTTAAAAGTATCAGAGGAGCAAAAGGTGGCTATATTTTAGCAAAGAAACCAGAGCAGATATCTGTAAAAGAGATTTTAGTTGCATTGGAGGGTGATTTAAAAATCATCGATAATAAAACTGAAAACCCTATTTTAAATATCTTCTTTGATGATGCTAAAAGAGGTATGAAGGATATCTTTGATATTAATCTATCAAAACTAGATGAATATCAAGATAAATATAATGAATTTTTACACTACAGTATATAAAGGATAATAGATGAAATTTGCAGAAAATGTTACAGAATTAATTGGAAATACGCCATTAGTTAAGCTTCAAAAAGCTAGCCAAAGAACTGAAGCTACAGTTTTAGGAAAATGTGAGTTTATGAACCCAACTCACTCAGTTAAAGATAGAATTGGTACAAATATGATTAAAAGTGCTTTAGAGCAAGGTTTAATCAATGAAAGCACAACTGTTTTTGAACCAACAAGTGGAAACACTGGTATTGCATTAGCATCTGTTTGTGCAGGTTTAGGTATTAAATTAGTACTTACAATGCCTTCATCAATGAGTATTGAAAGAAGAAAACTTTTAAAAGCATTAGGTGCTGAGTTAGTTTTAACAGAGCCAGAAAAAGGGATGAAAGGTGCAGTTGATAAAGCAGCTGAGTTAGCAGAAGCTACACCAAACTCTTTTGTTCCTCAACAATTTGCAAATGGTGCAAACCCAGATATTCACAGAAAAACTACAGCTCAAGAGATATTAGCTGATACAGATGGGAAAATTGATATCTTAGTTGCTGCTATTGGTACAGGTGGAACTATCACTGGTACTGGTGAAGTTTTAAAACAACACAACCCAGATATCCAAGTTATTGCGGTTGAGCCTGAAGCTTCTCCTGTTTTAAGTGGTGGGAAACCAGGTCCTCATAGAATCCAAGGTATTGGTGCTGGATTTGTTCCTGATGTATTAAACACAACAGTTTATGATGAAGTGATTCAAGTAAGCAACGAAGATGCGATTGCAACTTCTAGAAAACTTGCAACTGAAGAGGGATTATTAGTTGGTATTAGTGCTGGTGCAAATGCATTTATCGCAGAACAAATTGCATCAAAACCTGAAAACAAAGGTAAAGTTATAGTAACAATTCTTTGTGATACAGGGGAAAGATACTTAAGTGCTGGATTATATGACGATGAGTAGAAATACTCATCCTCTCGTATAGAGATATAAGAGGTAGAAAATGGCAGAAAAAGCTTATAGGTCCGTTGCAAAAACAGTTTCTTGGAGAGCAGTAGGTACACTTGACACAATCATCATATCTTACTTTATTACTGGAAATCTTGCAATGGCAGCATCGATAGGTTCAATTGAACTTTTCACAAAAATGGCACTTTATTATTTCCATGAAAGAGCTTGGAACAAAATCTCCTTTGGAAAAATTAAAGAACCAGATTATCAAATTTAGATAATAAAAAATCAATATGGATATTATTTATAAATGGACGTTAGTAAACTAAATGAACAATTTTCAACTTCAAAACCTCAAGAGATTTTGGAGTATTTTTTAAAACAATATGGACAAGAAGCAGCTCTATCAAGTAGTTTAGGTGCAGAAGACCAAGTTTTAACCGATATGCTTTTAAAACTTGATAATAAAGCAAATATTTTTACACTTGATACAGGAAGATTGCATACACAAACTTATGATGTAATGGATGCAACAAATCTAAAGTATGGAATAAAACTAAATATCTTTTTTCCTTTAGATACAAAAGTTGAAGAGTTATATAAACTTCAAGGTGTAAATGGTCACTTTGAGAGTATTGATAATAGAAAAAGATGCTGTAATATAAGAAAAATTGAACCTTTGAAAAGAGCTTTGAAGCCTTTGAAAGTATGGATTACTGGCCTTAGAGCAGCTCAAAGTGTTACTAGAGTTGATATGCCAGTAGTTGAATGGGATGAAAACTTTGAAGTTATAAAGGTAAATCCACTAATTAACTGGAGTGAAGAGGATGTTTGGGAATATATAAAAACAAACAATGTTCCATATAATAAACTTCATGATGAAGGTTACCCAAGTATTGGATGTGCACCCTGTACAAGGCCTGTTAAATCAGGTGAAGATATTAGAAGTGGTAGATGGTGGTGGGAAAACCCAGAACATAAAGAGTGTGGCTTGCACGCAAAATAATAGAATAGATCAAAATTTAATTTGAAAAATTCTAAAAAATATTTAAATAAAGATTAATGGAGAGATTATGATAAGTGAAGAGAGACTTACCCATTTAAAGCAATTAGAAGCAGAATCGATGCATATAATGAGAGAAGTAATAGCAGAGTTTCAAAACCCTGCAATGTTATATAGTGTAGGGAAAGATTCTTCTGTAATGTTACACATTTTACAAAAAGCATTTTATCCAGCACCACCACCACTTCCATTGGTACACGTTGATACAAAGTGGAAGTTTAAAGAGATGATTGAGTTTAGAGATAGAAGAGCAAAAGAAGTGGGTATGGAGTTGATAGTTTACTCAAATCCAAAAGGAATTGAGATGGATATCTCACCTTTTACTCATGGTTCTGCTGTGCATACAGATATTATGAAAACTGAAGGTTTAAAAAATATGCTTGATATGCAAAAATTTGATGCAGTTTTTGGTGGAGCAAGACGTGATGAAGAGAAGAGTAGAGCAAAAGAGAGAATCTACTCTTTTAGAGATGAAAATCATAGATGGGATCCAAAAAACCAAAGACCAGAGTTATGGAATATCTATAATGGAAGACATAAAAAAGGTGAATCTATTAGAGTATTCCCACTATCGAACTGGACAGAATTAGATATTTGGCAATATATCTACTTAGAGCAGATACCTATTCCTGATTTATACTTCTCAAAAGAGAGAGAAGTAGTTGAATATATGGGTACAAAAATCATGGTAGATGATGACAGAATGCCAGAAGATTTAAGAAAAACAGCTAAAAAAGAGAAAGTAAGATTTAGAACACTTGGGTGTTATCCTTTAACAGGGGCAGTAAACAGTGAAGCAACAACTCTTCCAGAGATTATTCAAGAGATGTTGATTTGTACAACAAGTGAGAGACAAGGAAGACTTATAGATAGTGATGGGGATGCATCAATGGAGAAAAAGAAACAAGAGGGGTATTTTTAGAAATGGCACATCAATCAGATTTAATTGCAGAGAATATTGAACAATATTTAAAAGAGCATGAGAATAAAGAGATATTAAGATTTATTACATGTGGAAGTGTTGATGATGGGAAAAGTACTCTAATTGGAAGATTACTTTATGATTCAAAAATGATTTTTGAAGACCAATTGGCAAGTATCGAAAAAGACTCTAAAAAGTCTGGTACAACTGGAGATAAAATAGATTTAGCTCTTTTAGTTGATGGATTAGCAAGTGAAAGAGAGCAAGGTATTACTATTGATGTTGCTTATAGATTTTTCTCAACTGATAAAAGAAAATTTATAATTGCAGATACTCCAGGTCATGAACAATATACAAGAAATATGGCAACAGGGGCTAGTACAGCTGATTTAGCGATTATTTTAATTGATGCAAGACAAGGGGTTTTAACACAAACAAAAAGACACTCTTATATCGCATCACTTTTAGGAATCAAAAACTTAATCGTTGCTATTAATAAAATGGACTTAGTTGATTTTAGCCAAGATAGATTTGAAGAGATTAAAAAAGATTATGAACAGATTATTCCAAATCTTCCACATAATAGTGATATCAATTTTAACTATATTCCAATCTCTGCCCTTGATGGAGATAATATAGTTTCTAATTCACCAAAATGTGCTTGGTATGAAGGTCTTCCATTGATGCAACTATTGGATACTCTACCAATACACAAAGATGAGAATGATGATTTTAGATTGCCAGTTCAATATGTAAATAGACCACACCTAAACTTTAGAGGTTTTTCTGGAACAATTGCAAGTGGTAAGATTAGTGTTGGTGATGAGATAACTGTATTACCATCAAGAAAAACATCAGTTGTAAAATCAATTGTATCAAATGATATAAAAGATTTAAGACCTATTTCAAAAGATGAAACAGTTGAAACTATTGAAACAGCATTTGCTCCAATGGCTACAACTATTACACTAAAAGATGAGATTGATATTAGTAGAGGGGATATGATTGTAAAATCAAACTCTATACCTGAAGTATCAAATAAACTAAGTGTAATGGTAGTTTGGATGGATGAACAACCATTAGAATTAAATGGTAATTATATTATCAAAAGAGCAACATCAGTTATAAATGGTTCTTTTAAATCAATAGAGTTTAAAAAAGATATTAACACATTTAAAGAGTTAGGAACAGACAAATTAGAATTAAATGATATTGCAAAATGTACCCTATCTTTAGATAGACAAATTGCAGTTGACCCATACAATGAAAATAGACACACTGGTAGTTTTATAATTATAGATAGATATACAAATACAACAGTGGGTGCAGGAATGATAGTGGATTCAATTACAAGTGATTCTACACAAGAGGTAAAAACAAGAGAATATACAAAAGCAGAAGTTGAGCTTAATGCGTATATTAGAAGCAACTTCCCTGAATGGGGTTGTAAAGAGATATTTTAGGGATTAATCATGAGTAAAGAGACGAAAGCTCAAAGAGTTGAGAGAATTAAACAAGAAAAAGATGGTCTTGATGTACTTCAAGACATCTATAGATATGCAATAACAGGTGAAGAGGTAGACCCAGAAGATATTGATAGATTTAAATGGTATGGGATGTATACCCAAAATAGAAATCTACAAGATGAAAATGATCCAACTTTATATTTCATGTTAAGGGTTAAACTTGAAGGTGGTCTACTAACACTAGATCAACTAAAAGTTATAGCTCAAATTAGTGAACAATATGCAAGGGGAACTGCTGATTTTACAACAAGACAAGATTTACAATTTCACTATATAAGAGTTGTTGATCTACCTGAGATTTTTAGACTATTAGATACTGTAAAACTATGTACAATTTTTGCAGCGGGAGATGTACCAAGAAATGTTGTTTCTTGCCCAGTAAATGGAATTGATCATGATGAAATTACAGATACAACAGAGATTGTAGATAAATTAAATGCAGCATTCAAAGGGAATAGAAACTTCTCAAATCTTCCAAGAAAATTTAAAGTGGGAGTAAATGGTTGTTGTAAAAACTGTATGAATCATGAGATGCAAGATCTAAGTTTCAATGCAGTAAAACAAGAGAATGGAAGAATCCAATATGCGGTAAGTGTTGGTGGTGGTTTAGCTTCAAATAGACAAGTTGCAAAACATATTGGTTATGTTGCACCTTCACAAGTTGTACCATTGGCAAAAGCAGTAACAAAAATCTACAAAGAGCATGGATTAAGAGAGAAAAGAAATAAAGCTAGACTTGGACACTTAATTGATCAATGGGGAGTATCTGAGTTTGTAAACACTTTACAATCTATGTTAAGCTTTAGAATTAAAGAGCCAAAAGAGTTAGAATATACACACTCTAAATTTAGAGAACACTTTGGAGTACACGAAAGTAAACAAAAAGGTGAAAGTTATATTGGATGTGCTTTAAATGGTGGGAGTATTGCCCTTGAAGGTTTAAATAGCTTAATCTCTTTGATGGAGAAATATAAAGCTTCAAAACTAAAAGCAACTGTTACTCAAAATATCATAATAACAGATGCAAAAACTGAAACAGCTCAAGAGTTTGCAAAAGAGTTAGATAAAGTAGGGATCACTCCATTTCCTTCAAATTTTAAAGCAAGAGTACAAGCTTGTACTGGTTTAAACTTTTGTAAATTTGCAATTAGTGAAACAAAAGGGGTATCTAAATCTTTAGTTGAGCATTTAGAAGCTAAATTCCCAGATTTTAGTGAAAGGGTCACAATCAGTGTAAATGGTTGTCCAAACTCTTGTGCTCACCCACATATCGTTGATATTGGACTTATGGGTACAAAAGTTAAAAAAGATGGGGTAACAACAGAAGGGTTTGAACTTCTTGTTGGAGGTTTCTTAGAGGGTGTAAATACTGAGTTTAATAAGAAAACACCAATCAAGTTTGCAGTTGAAGATGTAAATGAAACTATAGAAAGCTTGATAAACGAATATCAAGATTCTGAGTTTACATCTATTAGAGATTTTTTATTAACTAAAGCTAAATAAAAAATAGTTAAAAAAGGGAAGTTTTACTTCCCTTTATAAAACAACAGGTTCCCCTAAATAATACCCTTGGGCACAATCTATATCAAACTCCTTTACCTTTTCATATATTTTCTCATTTGAAACAAACTCTGCAATAGTTTTTAGCTCGATTTTTTTAGTAAAATCAACAATTGTTTTTGTAACCATTTGTGATTTTTTATCTTTATCTAGATTTCTAATCATACTAGCATCAATTTTTAAATAATCAACATTTAAATTTATCAGATACTCAAAGTTTGAATACCCTGTTCCAAAATCATCAATTGAGATAGTTGCCCCATATTTTTTAACTATATCAATAAACTCTTTCACCTCATCAAAGTTTTCTATACCTTCAGATTCTAGTATCTCAAAAGTGATATGATTGGCAATATTGTGTTTTTCAAACTCTTCTATTATAAAATCAACTATCTCTTTGTTTGTCATATCATCTATTGTTAGATTAATTGAAAAGTTCTTTTTTGTTCTTTTACAAGTATCAAATACTTTTTTAATCATTATTTGACTTAACTGAAAATAGATTTTATTCTCTTTAGATATATCTAAAAAGTGAACAGGAACAATAAAATCCTCTTTATTCTCTTCTATTCTCATCAAAGCTTCATATTTTATTATCTCATTGGTTTTCAAATCAACTATAGGTTGAAAAAGAGGTACTATCTTATCTTCCTCAATCGCTTTCATCAATCTCTTTGTCCAACTTATTCTATTTTCATACTCTTTTAGTGTTCTCATTTCATCATTATATGTTAAAAAGTTTTTCTTCTGTTTCTTTGCTAATTTTAGTGCCATATCTGCATTTGAAAGTAAAAGGGTTGAACCATGAGATATCCCAGCAGTTAGGTTTAAAAATATTTTCTCATCAGAAGCTACTTTAAACTGATACTTGCTTAAGTAAGAGGTTATATATGATGCAATATTTTCAAACTCTTTAAGATCCATACTATATGAGCAAATCACTCCAAACTCATCTGCATGCATCTTATAAACCTCTGAAGTTTTTGGTAATAGCTCTAAGAATTTATCTTTTAATTCCACTAGGATTTTATCCCCAACTTCATGCCCATATAGATTATTTATTTGTTCAAACTTATCTATATTTATTATCATAAAAAGCATCTCTTTTTCTTTTTCAATATCCTCAAGAAGAGCTCTTCTATTTTTTAACTTTGTTAAATTATCATAATAAAATTGAAACTCTATAGAATCTAACATCTCATTAAAAATTATTTGCATAGATTTTATCTCATCAATATCATGAGTTATCTTTACTCTTTGAGTTATATCTGAACTTTTTTTAATACTATTTGCAATATTTACAAAGTTGCTAATTGGTTTTAGAAGGTATTTATTAAAATTTATAAAAAGTAGTAAAAAAACAATAAAAGTAAACCCTACAATAAAAACTAAAAACATATTTATCATATCATTTAATGATATTTTTAACTCTGTAACTGGATAGTTTATATTTATAACCCCTAAAACATCACCATCTTGTGTATTTACATGGCATTGTTGACACTTATTATTAGCAATAATTGGGAAATTGTATTTTATAATATTTGAGTCAACTATCTCTAGTGTTTCTTCACCCTCAAAGGCTTTTTTAATAGTAGGTATAGTTTCTCTTGCTTTTTTATCCTCTTCTAACTCACCAAAAAGAGTAGATACCTTCTCTCCTCTATAGATAAATATCTCTAAATTTTTATCCACCTCATTTAAACGGGCAATTGTATCTTGAATATCATCTTTATTCCAACCTTTTTGCATAGCTGAATACATCGACTCAAAAACTAACATACTTGTTTTTCTTGCATCAATTTTAGCTAAATCCACAATAACTTTGTTTTTTAGGTATTCACTATATAAGAAAGATATAACCAAAGTTATTACTAGTAAAGATAGTATCATCTTTGCTGTAATCTGATTGTATGTTAAGTTCTTTTTTCCCATCGGTTTATCCTACATATATAAAAATAATTTTTAAAATATAGTATTCTATTATTTATTTCCTTTAATCTCTCAAATATTAGTTTATCTCAACTATTATTATCTACCTTAGCAATACTATAAAAAGTGCAAAGGATAAATATATGCGGAATAAATTTCCTTTTTAAAACCTTTTTTAGGTTTATATTAACCAAATATATAATAAAAATAAGCTATAATTATAAAATGAAGAAAGATATCTATAGACCATTTTTTGATACAAAAACTGACAAACTTGATTTTATAAGATACAACACTATTGGCAAAAAAAAGAGAGAATATTTTGATTATACTGCCTCAGGACTTGCTTTTAGACAAGTTGAGAATAGAGTAAGAGATGTATTAGAAACCTATGCTAACACTCACTCAAAAGAGTCTTCAATGGCAGATATTACAAACTCATATTATGATGAAGCGATTGAGTCTTTACATAACTCTTTAGGATTAAATGAAGAGTTTGCTCTAATCCCAACTGGTTGTGGTTCAACAGCTGCAATAAAAAAATTCCAAGAACTATTGGGTATTTATATCCCACCTGCAACTATTAAAAGATATGGGATAAGTGTTGCTAAAAAGAAACTTCCTTTGGTAATTGTAGGACCCTATGAACACCACTCAAATGAGGTTAGTTACAGAGAAGCAATTTGTGAAATACAAAGAATTGGTCTAACAGAAGATGGACTTGTTGATTTAAGACAACTAAAAGAGGTTCTTCAAGAGAATCGTCACAGAGAGATAATAGGTTCATTTTGTATAGCCTCAAATGTTACAGGGATTATAACTTGTTATAAAGATATCTCAAACCTACTTAGAAAATATGGGGCAAAAGTTTGTTTTGATGCAGCTGCAAGTTCCCCTTATATGAATGTTGATTGTAACTATTATGATGCCCTATTCTTATCTCCACACAAACTTTTAGGAGGTCCTGGAAGTTGTGGCCTTTTAGTTATAAAAAAAGATTTAGTAGATACAACACTAAGCCCTACTTTTGCAGGTGGGGGAACAGTTACTTATGTAAATAACAACACCCAAGAGTATGAAGAAAATATCACTGCACGAGAAACAGCAGGAACACCTGGAATTTTACAACTTATACGTGCAGCACTTGCTTATCAACTAAGAAATGAACTTGGCTTTGAGTTTATTCAAGAAAGAAAAGAGATGCTCTTTTCTCACCTTTTAAATGAACTAAAAAAGATAGATGATATTATTATCTACGGTAACAACTTTTCAAAAAACATTGGGATAGTCTCTTTTAATATCAAAAAAGTTGACCCCTATAAAGTTTGTGAAAACCTATCAAAAGATGGTGGCTTTAGTACAAGGGCTGGTTGTTCATGTGCAGGTCCTTATGGGCATGATTTATTAAATATGAAAAATAAAGATGAACTTGATAGAAAACCTGGATGGCTTAGAATCTCAGTTCACTATTCACAAACCATTGAAGATATAGATAATTTAATTAAATCATTAAAAAATTCTATTAATTTTTAGTTAAAATTGATTTAATATAATCCCCTTATGAACTATTTTGTAATTATATTTATAAGTGTTATGACACTGTTTACTCTACTTATTAGTAGAAGATTTGTTAGAAAGCTACATTTTAGTAAAAAGATTAAACTATATATAAATATCTTTTTATTTATTAATCTTTTGGGTGTAGTGGGATATATGTATGTAAGATACAATCCAAATGTGCCAAACATGGTTTATTTTCTACTCTCTATACCAATTGGGATAATCTTTCTACTCTTTATTGCAACAATTTTTTATGAGATTGCCTCACGTATTTTAGAAAAAACAACTGTAAACTCCCATAGAAGAGAGTTTTTTAAAAAAAGTTTTGATATTGGTTCAATACTTATTGCAGGATCTGTTAACGCAAAAGCTATGTACAACGCAAAACATATAGAGTTAGAAAAAGTAGAAGTTAAAATAAAAGATTTAAAAAAACCATATAGTGTTGTACAACTAAGCGATATCCATATAGGTGGATTGATCGATAAAGAGTTTATCTCAAACCTTGTAAAAAGAGTAAATAGTTTAAACCCAGATATTGTTGTAATAACAGGGGATTTAGTTGATACAAGTATACCTTATGCTAAAGAAGCTCTAAAAGAACTAAAAAACCTAAGCTCAACTTACGGGACATATTTTGTTGTAGGAAACCATGAGTATTTTCATGGGGTAGATTCAATAATAAAACATGTAAACTCCTTGGGAATAAAAACTTTAGAAAATGAGAGTGTTTATATAGGAGAGAAAGATGAGGGGTTTAACTTAGCAGGTGTATATGATGTTATGGGGAATAGAATAAATGCCTACCAGCCAGATATCAATAAAGCCTTACAAAATATAAAAAACTCACCAACTATTCTTTTGGCTCATCAACCAAGATATATAAATGAGTTTAATGAAAAGATAGATTTAGTTTTAAGTGGACACACCCATGGGGGTCAAATAGCCCCATTTAATCTTTTAGTTAAACTTCAACAACCCTATGTAAAAGGTTTACATCAACACAATGAGAATACACAAATTTATATAAATAAAGGAACAGGATTTTGGGGACCACCTATGAGATTGGGTGCAAGTAGTGAGATAACATATATAACTCTTGTTTCTAAGTAATTATTGACCTAAATCAATGTTTTTTATATTAACTTATGTAAAAATTACCACAATAAAAATTCAAGGATTTATAGATGTTAATAGATAAAACAAAGCTTCCTTTAGTTGCAGAAGAGTTTATGAATGAAACCCATTTTGAAGATGTGGATATTATAAATGACTTGTATTCATTGATCACAACTTATGAAAATGATGCAAGTGAAGAGAATAAAAACTCACTTATTGAAAAATACAATTTTTGGACTACACACACAATCAATCACTTCCAAACAGAAGAGAAAAAAATGAATGAGTTAAGATTTCCCCCATACCCTATCCACAAAGCTGAACACGATAGGTGTTTAGAGACTATGAGTATGGTATTGGAAAACTTTAAATCTAGCTCAGATATTTCAAAACTGAAAAGTTATTTTGAAAATGATTTATTGATTTGGTTAGATAATCATATCAAAACAATGGATACAGTAACTGCAATGTTTTTTAAAACAGGTTTAAGCCCTTGTCAATCACACTAAATGGATATTTTAAAATTTAAACAGGAGATAAAAATACTTAAAACCTTTTTTAAGTATTTTTGCGAAAAGAAACACTCTGAAAAAAATTATTATTATTTTTCTATTTTTTATAAAAACGAACAAATCCCCATTGAGATAGATTTATGTAAAAAGTGTTTAGATAAATTAAACTATTCTATAAAAAAACTTCAAGAGTGCACTTATGAAAATAAGCCAAGATGTAGAAAATGTGCAACTCCTTGTTATGAAAAAAAAGAGTGGAAAGAGTTATCTAAAATCATGAGATATAGTGCAATCAATCTAAAAATAAACTCCTTGAAAAATAAAATTAATCTATAAAAATTCAAATTATTAAATAACTCTTATTATTTTTTTAGATATAATTGTGCATATAAATGAAAGATACCTCATGGAAAAAAACTATTTTGAACTTTTAGATAATACTACTGACTGGTTTTGGGAAGTAAATAAAGAGGGTAGATTCACATATTCTAATAAGATTGTAAAAGAGATTCTAGGATATGAAGTTGAAGAGATATTAGAGATAAGTCCCTTTGATTTGATGGATAGCCATACAAAAGATACTTTACAAAAACTATTTGATGAAACTCTAAAAACTAAGAAAAAAGTCTACAACCTAAGTCATAAAGCTATAAAAAAAGATGGTAACTCTGTGTTTTTAGAATTAAATGCTTTACCTATAATTGTCGATGATGAAGTGGAAGGGTTTAGAGGAATCTCTAGAAATATTACCCAAAGGGTTAAACAAGATATTCAAAAAAGATTTGATTTTTTAAGTAGAATATTGGATTATATCCCCATCCCCATCTTTTATAAAGATAAAAATGGCTTATACTTAGGGGTGAATAAAGCATGGAATGATATGACAGGGTTTACAAAAGAGGAGATTTTAAATAAATCTGTTTTTGATATTGCCCCTAAAAAGATAGCTCAAATCTACCATGAACAAGACCAAAAGGTGTTCGAGCTAGAAGAAAACCCTCAAATTTATGAAGCTGAAGTTTATAACAAAAAACAGGATAAGAGATATAAGGTGGTTTTTAATAAATCTGCCTTTTTTGATAAAGAGGGGAATCTTTCAGGACTTATTGGAACAATTATTGATAAATCTGATTTTACTAAACTTGAAGAAGAGAAAAAAGAGAATGAAAGATTACTAATACAACATGCAAAAATCTCTGCTATTGGTGATATGTTTGAAAATATAACACACCAATGGAGACAACCTTTATCTTTAATAACTACTCTAACAACTGGACTTATTATTAATGAGGAGCATGACCTTCTTGAAAAAGATAGTTTATTAGAATCTCTTGAACAAATAAATAGTACAGCACAAGACCTATCTAAATCTTTAGATTTTTTCAGGGATTATTATAGTGAAGATAAATCTAAACTTTTAACACCATTAAATAGTGTTATTGATAAAGCCTTAGAGGGGATTATACAAAGTTTTGATGGGATAAAAGTTGAGTTTGTAAAAAATATTGAAAATATTGAAATCTATTGTTTTAAACAAGAGTTATTACAAATAATCTTAAGTATATTTAACAACTCCATAGATCAATTCAAGTCAGAAAAGATAGAAAATGGCCTTATTAAAATCGATATTTATAAAAAAGACAACTACGCCATAATCCAAATACTTGATAATGGAAAGGGTATGGATGAAAGCCTTATTAAAAAAGTATGTTTACCCTATTTTTCTACAAAAAACAAACAAAAAGGTGCTGGCTTATCTTTATATATGAATAGAAAAATTATAAATGAATATATGGATGGGGAGTTTCTACTCTTTAATGAGACTTGGGAGTATAAAGAAAAAACCTATAAAGGGATCTGTGCAAAAATAATGTTGCCATTATAGTAGCCTAAAAAAGGCTACTTTTTTTTAAGGAAGAATAAACGTCAAATTTTAGGAAATCTTAAAAGTCTTTTTATTTTATCTCAATTGTTTTTTTATTTTTTGCTTCATCTAGTTTTGGAAGAATAACTTCCAATACTCCATTATCACTCCTTGCTTCTATATTTTCTGAATCTACATTATCAGGAAGAGTAAAACTTCTTGAAAATTTACCAAAAGAGGTTTCAACTTTATAGTAATCCTCCTCTTTAATCTCATCTTTTGTTTTTCTTTCACCAGAGATTGTTAATACATCTTTATTTATATCTACATTTATATCCTCTTTTTTAACCCCTGGTAGATCTACATCAATATGAAATGCAGATTCCCCTTCTCTTGTATTTACAACAGGGACAAAAGCATTTACTCCTTCATTAGAAGGATAGTTATAAAAACTTTTTTCAAGCTCTCTCATTTGTTTAAATGGATCAAATTTAGTTAATAACATTTTTAACTCCTTTAAATTTATTACTTGAGGTATTCCCTATCAAGTTAACGAAATTATAACAATATTTTTAGCACTTGTCAAGATTAAGTGCTAATATTTTTAGCATTTTTTGCATTTGAGTGCTAATTTACAATTTGATTACACGATATAAACTTTATAAAAATCTATTTCAACTAAATAGACTTATTATTTTTGTATAATCACAATAATATTAAATTGATAGGATTTTAAAATGGCTCTTAAAGTTGTAATTTCACATAAAACAGAGTATAAGTATGATAAAAAAATTTCTATGTCTCCACATATTGTAAGACTTAGACCAGCTCCTCATAGTAGAACACCTATTGAGGCATATTCTTTAAAGATAAAGCCTGAAAACCACTTTATAAATTGGCAACAAGACCCTTTTGGAAACTATCAAGCAAGAATAGTATTCCCTGAAAAAACAGATCATTTTAGCGTTGATGTAGAGATTATTGCAGATATGATTACAATCAATCCATTTGACTTTTTTGTTGAAGATGGAGCAAAAGAGTACCCTTTTAGCTATAAAAAAGATTTAAAAAAGGAGTTATCTCCTTATTTAGAGATTGAAGAGGATTGTAAAGAGTTACAAGAGTTTGTAGACTCTATCGATAAAAGTAAAAAATCGATAATTGACTTTCTAGTTGAAGTAAATCAAAAAATCAACAATACACTGAACTATACAGTTAGAATGGAACCAGGTGTTCAAACACCAAAAGAAACCTTAGATAAAAAACTTGGAAGTTGTAGAGACTTCTCATGGCTTTTTGTTCAAGTATTAAGACATTTAGGCTTAGCTTCTAGATTTGTATCAGGATATTTAGTTCAATTAACAGCTGATGTGAAATCTTTAGATGGACCAAGTGGTCCAGAAGAGGATTTTACAGATTTACATGCATGGACAGAGGTTTATGTACCAGGTGCTGGTTGGATAGGACTTGATAGTACAAGTGGATTATTTGCAGGGGAAGGTCATATCCCACTTGCATGTACACCTAACTATAGTAGCGCCCATGCAATTGAGGGTCTTATGGATCCATGTGAGACAGAGTTTAACTTTGAAAATAAAGTGACAAGAATTTTTGAATCTCCAAGGGTAACAAAGCCTTACAGACAAGAGCAATGGGAGGAGATATATAAACTTGGGTTTAAAGTAGACCAGGATTTAGAAGCTGGTGATGTTAGACTAACTATGGGTGGAGAGCCAACCTTTGTTTCTATTGATGATATGGAGTCTGCACAATGGAATAGCCAAGCAGATGGACCACACAAAAGGGAGTTAGCAAATAACCTTTCAAGAAAAATCTTATCATCAAGTACAAATGGTGGTTTATTACACCATGCACAAGGTAAGTGGTACCCAGGTGAACCCCTTCCAAGATGGCAAACAACTATCTATTGGAGAAAAGATGGAAAACCTGTTTGGAACTCACCTGAACTATTAGCAGATATGAATAAAACCTATCCATATACAACCCAAGATGCAAAAAAGTTCCTATCAACACTATCTTTGATTTTAGGTGTAAGTGACGAAAATATAGTTCCTGCATTTGAAGATCCAGTTTATTATATTATGAAAGAGCATGAACTACCAATCGATTTAGATCCTATGAAATATGATTTAAAAGATCCCTTAGAGAGACGAACAATAGCACAAAAACTTCAGCAAGGACTAAATAGTGAAGTGGGTTATGTATTGCCTTTAAATTTTGGTAGAACAAAGTGGATAACTTCAAAATGGGAGTTTAGAAGAGGTTACCTTTTCTTAAGTGCTGGTAATTCACCTTTAGGTCTTAGACTTCCTTTAGAATCACTAATAGTAAAACCCCATGTGGAGATTGAAAAAAGTTTCGAACCAGATCTATTTGCTTCATATCCAAACCTTGGAGATTATATCTCTGAAGTTGAACAAAGAGCAAAAAATATTGATTCTAAAACAACTATTCAAAACTCTTACAGTGCCTTTGTAAGAACAGGGATAAGTATAGAGGTTAGAGATCAAAAACTTTGTATCTTCTTACCACCAATTGATGATACAGAAGCATTTTTAGACTTAATTGCTTCAATAGAACAAACAGCAAAAACTTTAGATATGGCTGTGATTATTGAGGGGTATGAACCTCCACAAGATTTAAGAACAGATAGGATAAAAGTTACTCCAGATCCTGGGGTAATTGAGGTAAATATTCAACCAGCAAACTCATGGAAAGAGCTTAGCGATAATATGCTTCAACTTTATGAAGATGCTAGACAATGTCGTTTAGGTACTGAGAAATTTATGATAGATGGAAGACATACAGGAACAGGTGGTGGTAACCATGTTACTATTGGAGCTGCAACTCCAAGTGATTCAGCACTTCTTAGAAATCCAAATCTATTAAGAAGTCTTATCACCTTTTGGCAACACCACCCTGGACTTTCATATCTATTTAGTGGAGCATTTATTGGGCCAACTTCTCAGGCTCCAAGAGTTGATGAGGGGAGATTGGAAAATCTATATGAGCTAGAGATTGCCTTTTCTCAAATTCCAGAAGATGGAGATGTTCCTTTTTGGTTAACAGATAGATTATTTAGACATATGTTAACAGATATTACAGGAAATACTCATAGAAGTGAATTTTGTATAGATAAACTATACTCACCTGATAGTAGTTCAGGAAGACTTGGTATTTTAGAATTGAGAGCTTTTGATATGCCACCACACTCACATATGGCACTATTACAAATGTTATTAGTTAGAGCTTTAGTCTCTTGTTTTTGGAGAAACCCATATAAACATAAACTAGTACGTTGGGGAACAAGACTTCATGATAAATTCCTATTAGAGCACTATGTTAAAGAGGATATTAAAGAGGTGGTTGAGTACCTAAATGAAAATGGATATGAGTTTAAACTAGACTGGTTTGATCCATTCTTTGAGTTTAGATTCCCATTATATGGAATGACAACAATCAATAATATGAATGTAGAGATACGTGCAGCTATTGAGCCTTGGCATGTTTTAGGGGAAGAATCTGGAAGTCAAGGAACCTCTAGATATGTTGATTCTTCAGTTGAAAGACTTCAAATAAAAATAGAAGATTTTAATGAAGCAAGATATACCCTTGCTTGTAATGGGGTACAAATACCTCTAAGTCGTACAAGTGTAGAGGGGGAGTATGTAAGTGGAGTTAGGTACAAAGCATGGCAACCTTGGTCAGCACTACACCCAACAATTGGAGTTGATACCCCACTAACTTTTGATATTATCGATAAGTGGAATGACAAATCAATTGGTGGCTTTAACTATTTTGTTTCACATCCAGGGGGAAGAAGTTATGATACCTTCCCTGTTAACTCATATGAAGCAGAATCAAGAAGAATCAATAGATACTGGGACTTTAACCACTCTCAAGGGGAAGTGGTTGATTATGAACCAATAATAAGTTCTTCAAAAAATAGTGTGTTTGCAAATGGAGCAAAAAGAGCATTGGTAGAGAAAAAAGGTTTAGAAAAATTGTATTTTAGAAAAATGGCTAAAAATAAAGAGTATCCACATACCTTAGACTTAAGACAAAGGTGGATGAAAAACTAGATGGATATTTTCGATAATTGTAAACAAAGTACATCTTTCCATGAGATGTTTGATGAGAACAATAATGTCAAAAACCACTGGGAGAGTATAAAAGACTCACTAGAGAGTGCAGGTTTAGAAAAACTTGAACAAAAACAAGTTGAGATTGACTGGAGACTTGAAGATAATGGGGTTACATACAATGTATATAACGACCCAGAAGGTACCAATAGAAGATGGAATCTTGACCCTATACCTTTTGTATTGAGTGCCCAAGAGTGGGATGAAGTATCACAAGGCTTAAAACAAAGGGCAAAACTACTTAATCTTATTTTTAAAGATTTATATACAGAACAAAGACTTATAAAAGAGGGGATTATCCCCCCTGAAATAATCTTTGCCCATAAAAGTTTTTTACCTGAAGTTTTCAATTTTGAAAATAAAGATTATTATACAATGAGGTTTTATGCAGCTGATATAAGTAGGGGTCCAGATGGAAAATTTTGGGTAATCAATGATAGAACACAATCCCCTTCAGGACTAGGTTATGCCATTGAAAATAGACTAACAATGAACTCTATTTTATCTGATTTGTACCCGAAAACAGAGATAAAAAAGATTGCTGGTTTTATTGAGGGTTATAAAAAGATGCTAATAAATACAGCTAGTAAAAAAAGTGAAAACCCACTTATTGTTCTTTTAACACCAGGACCACACAATGAAACATATTTTGAGCATTCATATCTAAGTTCATTTTTAAACCTTTCTTTAGTTCAAGGGGAGGATTTATTAACCAAAAACAATCAGCTTTGGCTTAAAACCCTAAGTGGACTAAAAAAAGTTGATGCTATGATTAGGAGAGTTGATTCTCAATTTTGTGATCCTTTAGAGCTTCAAAATAGCTCACAACTAGGAGTTGCTGGATTGGTTAATGTTCTTCGAAATGATAATTTATCTATGATAAACCCTATAGGGATTGGTATCTTAGAAAATGTGGGATTAAACCCTTTTATGAAAAATATTGCAAAATTCTTTTTAGATGAGGATTTAATTCTTCCACAAATTGCTACATGGTGGTGTGGACAAAAAAAAGAGTTAGACTTTGTAATTGAAAATATAGATACTCTAATTATAAAAAAGATTGATAAAACTGAAAAAATAGAGGTTTATTTTGGTAACCAGTTAAAGCCAGAAGAGAAAACATCTCTAATCGAAAGAATCATAGCTTCACCCTCTTATTACGTAGGTCAAGAGATTATAGACTTCTCAACAAGCCCCTCATATGTAAACCAAAAGATTGAACCAAGAAATGCTGTTATAAGATCTTTTTCTTATTTAAAAGATGATGATTATGAGATTATGCCAAGTGGCTTGGTTCGAGTATCTAACCAAAAAGACTCTTTAGTTGTTTCAAACCAAAAAGGGGGAACAAGTAAAGATTTATGGATTTTAGGAAAAGAGGAAGAGGAGAAATTTAATAGAATTTCAAAACAAAAAGAGTTTTTAGATACAAGGTTAGAAAACCTCTCTACAAAAAGAGCAGAAAACCTTTTTTGGATGGGAAGATATCTAAATAGAGCTATTGTTACTACAAGAATGTTAAGATTTAATCTAAAGAGTTTACTAAACCTAAATAGATATGAAGATAGAACCCTTTCAAAATCAAGTACAAAGATTTTAAATACCTGTTTAACCCATCTTACTATGACCTATCCAGGATTTTTAGAAGAGGAAGAGGAGGTTAAACCAATAGCTGAAATAACCTCTATCATTCAAGATTTCAATAGAATAGGAAGTTTATCTTTTACCCTTTCGATGTTAAGTAATATCAATGCAAATGTTAAAGATTTGCTTACTATGGATGCTTGGAGAGTGTATGATAAGATGCAAAAATCTTGGTTCTCATATACAAAAAGAAAAATATTTTCTAATAGGGAACATATAAGTGAGTTAGATAAACTCTTGATCTACCTAATCGCCTATAAAGAGTTAATTGATGAAAGTATCTCTTATGATCAAGGACTAATCCTTTATGATATTGGGTGTAAAATAGAGATATCTCTACTTTTAATCTCAAAAATCAGGTCTTTGTTAACAACAAAACTAGATAAACTTTTAGAATATGATATTTTGGACTCTATGTTAAACTCTTATGAGAGTTATAATGCCTATAGAGCACACTACAAATCATCATTAGAGTTGGAAAATGTTGTAGAGTTTTTATTATTTAATACCAAATATCCAAAATCGTTAATACATATTATTGATCAACTCTTAAAAAACTTAAAAGAGCTTCCAAATAGTTCTTCAAAAATATATTTGAACTCATTTGAAGAGCCTATTTTCAAAGTTTATTCTATGTTAAAATTAACTAATGCAAAAAAACTGTTAGAGACTCAAGAGGAGGATTTTGTTTATCTAGAATTGGATGATTTTTTAGCACAAATCTCAGATTTATTGGCACAAACCTCTGAAGAGTTAACAAAAACTTATTTTGCACACTATAACGAGTAAAACATGATATACGAAATATTTCACGAAACAAAATTCAAATACCCTGCACTAGTAACCTTTAGTCATGATATTGCTAGATTAACACCAAAAGTCACATTAAAACAGAAGCTTTTAGAACATACCTTGGAGATAACACCCACTCCTTATGAAAGCAACACATTTATGGACTACTTTGAGAATGAAAACACTTATATGCTTATAAGAGAAGCTCATAAAACCCTAACCATAGTCTCTAAATCAAAAGTTGAGTTACTAGAAGATGAGATAATAAATCACATAGAAAATGCAAAACAAACAACAATAACTTATGGGGAATTAAAACAAAGATTATCTGAACACAAAAGTGAAGATGCCTTGGCTTTTCAGTATCTATTTGAAACAGATACAATTACAGCTGCAACAAAAGAGATAAAAGAGTATATATTACAATCTTTTAGTGATGATAGAACTATATTTGAAGCAACTAATGAGTTTATGGAAAGAATATTCACAGACTTTAAATTTGTATCAGGATTTACAGATATTACTACTCCAATAGAGGAGGTATTTAGGGAGAAAAAAGGGGTTTGCCAAGATTTTGCACAATTTGCTATCTCAGCACTTAGAAGTATAGGAATACCTACAAGATATATGAGTGGATATATCCAAACCTACCCTAAAAAAGGGGAGAAAAAACTTTTTGGTTCAGATGCTTCCCATGCATGGTTTTCTATATATATCCCCGATTTTGGGTGGTGTGATTTTGATCCAACAAACAATAAAATCCCAAATCATGAATATATACTTTTAGGTTTTGGTAGGGATTATTTAGATATCTCTCCACTTAAAGGTGTAGTAAAAAGTAGTGGAGAGAGTGAACTTAGTGTAAGGGTAAATGTACAAAGATTGGAACAAAGCTCTCAATCACAAACTCAAATGAGTCAAGCTATCCAATCTTCGCAATCCTAAAAGCAACTGCATTCTCATAGATTAAAGAATCGTTGTAAAAGCAAGTTATCATCCCATCACAAGGAGATAAAAACTCATGTATGACATTTCCTTGTAATGAGTCTATTATCTCCCCTATTACTTGGTTTTTATTTACATAATTTCCAGGTATCTCTTTAGGGATGAAAATCCCACTTTTGATACTTTTTATCACCTCTATCTCAGCTGTTTTTATAACTGTAGATTCATAACCATTAAAAATAGAAAAATCTATAATTTTAGATCTATTCATAAATCTAAGTATCGCTTGATTTATTTGACTAGAGATTTTTTTATCTACATGGTTGATGGTTGGGCACATTATAGAATAAGCTTTTGTTCCCCATAACTGCCAGTTGTATTGTAAGGTTACACTATCAATCGACTTCATTTTTCTATGGTGAATAAATTTAAAACCAAAACTCTTTGCCCCCTCTAAATGCTCAAACTCACTTTGAAAAAGTTTAATATAAGGGATACAGTTTACAGGGTCATGCCTTTTTTCCAAGATAATCCCATATTCATACCCTTGCAAAACATCAAAAACTCTTTTTGCAATTCTTTGGGTAGTTTCCCCTTGGTCATACCCAGGAAACATCATATTTATATTTGTATTATCAAGTGGCCAAAATCTTTTTCCAGTATTAAAAGCGTAGTGATTAATTGAGGGGATAATTAAGATATCACCTTTTATCTTTTTTTTGTCAATCCTATTTTTAAAAAAATCTACAAGTTTTGAAGCACAATATAAAGGTAAAACCCCCTCCCCTTCCATTGCACCTATTATTGCAACTTTTGGAGCTTTTTTACTCTTACCTTTAAATAAAAACCCCTCTACAATTAGTGGTTCTCTACTTAAAGATTCTATTTTTAAAACCTCTATTTTTTTCACTTTCTTTCTCCAAAAATTCTTGCAAGAAGTGAACCTTCATAAACAACAGGATACTCTCTTAAGGTAAATAAAATACCCCCATTTGGAGCAAATAATTCACTTAAAACTTCACCTGATAAAGGATCAACAATTTCACCAATTTTTTCATCTTTTTTAATAATATCACAATGATCTAAAGAGGGAACAAAAAGGCCACTTTTAGGTGCATTTATATAAAAAACCTCCCCTTTTTCAGAACTAAAAGGTTTTCTTGTTTCAAACTTCTCTTTGGTATTTATCATTTTTTGTTTTTTCATCAAATTTAAAATACCTACTAGAAGTTGTTGCCCATACTCTTTTGTAAGTCTCATCCCTACACCCATCTCTACAACTAAAGTGTTTGTTCCTAAAAGATTTAGAGTATGTGAAAAGGTTGCTTCTAAAACAGTAACTGCATCATGTATCCAGATAAAGTCACAATTAAGTTGTTTTGCTAATGGTAGTGTTTGTTTTGAAAACTGCTTATTGATTCTAATTTGTGGTATCTCTCGTAGAAAAATATTACTTGAGTGGATATCTATAGCGATATCACTACCTTTGATATCTTGAGCTAAGGCATGTACAACCTGCCCTGGCAAAAACTCATTTTCTCCACCAGGAAAAGCTCTATTTAAATCCACATCATAGTTAGGAAAACTTCTAGTTATAGTATCGATTCCTAGTGGGTTAACAGCAGGATAGATATCAACTATAGCCTCTAGTTTATCGATATTTTCATTTAGCCACTTAGCCAATAAAAATATAACCAACTGCCCCTCTAATTCATCACCATGAATCCCACTAACTATTGAGATTCTTTTTAGATTTTTACCACCATTTTTAGGCTCAAATCTAGTTCTTTTTATGGATAACTTCTCACCAACTGGAAGTTGTGAGGTGAAGATTTCAGTTGTTTTCATCAATCTTCAACTATTATTTTATTTATCTTTCCATTAATTGAGTTTAATATAGTATCGTAAGATTCTCTTTCCCCATGAGGTACAAACTCAGCTTCTGGATTTAATCTTAAAACAATACTATCAATCTCATCCATTATAACCAAAGAGAAGGTTTTATTTCTTTTTAGTCTTAGGTGAAAGTCAACTTTTTCAACCAACTTACCAAGTCTAATAAAATAATCACTTGTATTTCTCTCTTGTTTTCTTGTCATCTCACCCCAAATCTCACTAACCCTTGAAGAGATTTTTTCAATAAAGGCACAATCTATATTTATATGTTCATTATTTGCTTGCTTTAAAACTTCAGATAATTCAATAATTGAACCAAAGGCATTTGTATCTATATAAGCTCTTGAGATAATTGCATTTTCCCTTACATAACCTATAAGTGTATAGATATTTGATTCATGTTCACCAAATGCTGCTTCTTCTAAAAACTCATTTGCACTTTTATATTTAATATCTATTTCAAGTTTTTTATATAACTTTTTCCCAGCTGCTTTATCAACATCAATTATATTATCAAAAGTGTTTACCACTTCCATTAGTGTAGACTCTACTCTTTCTAAATATCTCCCCAACCAATAAAGGTTGCTAGCTACATTTGCAGTTAATAATTGTTCCATCTTAAGCCTCCACTACCCATGTATCTTTAAACCCACCACCTTGTGATGAATTTACTAAATAATTACCAGCTTCAATAGCATACCTTGTAAGTCCACAGCTCCAAACTTTTGGTTCATCTGACATAACAACATAAGCTCTAAAGTCAGCTTTTCTCTCTACAATCTCATCATTGATAAAACAATCCTCATCATAAAACTCAATCAACTCTTGAGCGATAAATCTTCTTGGGTTTGCTTCAATAATAGTTTTTAAATCCTCTAATTGGATTTTTGACATTGCATGTCCAAACATAACCCCATATCCTCCAGCTTCTGCAACATCTTTGATTACAAGTTTTTGGATATTGTCAAAGATATATTTTTTATCTTTTTCAAAATATGGTAGATATGTTGGAGCATTTCTTAAAATAGGTTCCTCATTTAGATAATATTTAATCATTTGAGGAACAAAATAATAGATACCTTTATCATCTGCAACACCATTTCCTGGAGCGTTCATAATAGCTACATTTCCAGCTAAATACGCTTCCATGATTCCTGGAACACCTATCAAGCTCTCTTCATTGAAAAATTTTGGATCTAAGAATTCATCATCAAGTCTTCTATAAACGGAACCTACTTTTACTTTTTTTCCATTATAGTTTTTGAAATATAAAATTTTATTTTCAACTACAAGTTCACTATTTCTTACAAGTGTTGCCCCTGTAATAGCAGCTAAATATGCATGTTCATAATATGCTGAATTAAATCTTCCTGGTGTTAAAACTACATTTATCCCATCACAATTAACATAATCCATAGACTCTTGTAAAATAGAAGCATAATCTTTAATAGGTTTAACTTTCATCTTCTCAAAGAAATCTGGATAGATTTTTCTAAATGTATTTCTAATAGATAAAGGATAACTAGCTCCACTAGGAACTCTTAAATTATCTTCTAAGATAATCCAATCATTTGACACACTATCTTTTACTAGGTCAATTCCATTGATATGTGTTCTTAACTGTTTTGAAGGTGAAAACCCATAAAGCTCTTTTAGATACCCTTTTGCTTGGTAGATAAACTCTTCAGGAACAATCTTTTGTTTTACTATTTTTTTATCTGTATATAGATCTTCTAAAAAAAGATTTAAAGCTTTTATTCTCTGGCTTAATCCAGCTTCTAACTTACTATACTCTTTAGAAGTCATAATTCTTGGAATAACATCAAAAGGCAGTGACCTCTCTATAAAATTCCCATCTTTGTATAGGTTAAAGTTTACTGCAAACTTATCCATATATTTTTTAAATTCTTTAACTTTTTGTCTGTCTTGATTTGAAAAAATATCCCAAAAAGTTTCAGTAACTAATTTTCTGTCATCTGCCAATATACACCTCCAAGATAATATTACTCATTTTATTACTTTTTATATAAAAACGTCATAAATAAATAGATAAATAATGTTTATAAAATATACAGTTTTATAAACTTTCATCAATGGTAAAAAATATTTATAAACAAGTGAAAGAATAATTTTTTATTGTGATATTAATGTGATATTAAAATGTTAAAATGTAAGTATAAAATATTATCAGTAAAACTAAAGGGATTTACCATGTCAAAAGCATTAAGAATATTTAGAAGAGCCAAAGAGATTGCAAATAGGAAATCTGAAAGAAAAAAACAGAAAAAACTATTATCCTCAAGTAGGAATACATTTACAGTTAATCCATTGGAGGAGAGGCTTCTATTATCTGCAGACCCAATATCTGCAAGTGTAATTCAATATCTAAATGATGATCAAAACAATGCAGTGCAAGTTGAGACAACTGATGACTCAACAACACAATACAATACAAACTCTTTTACTGATGATAATAACCTTGTAGACTTCTCAAACCTAAGTTCTTCCCTATCTTCTATTGATTCCCTTGTAGTTGATAATGGCACTATTCTAGGTGGAAGTGGTTCTTTAGTTGTTGATTTAATAAACCAAGGAGAGGTTTCTCCTGGATATTCTCCTGGGGTTCAAAATGTTAGCTCATATACCCAAACTAGTGATGCAACTTTAGAAATAGAGATTGCAGGAACTGGTAATGCAGGTACATTTAATGGTTTTGACCAAATAAATGTTTCAGGAGATGTATCTTTAGATGGTAAACTATCTGTATCTATTTTAGATGATTATGAGATAAAAGCTGGTGACACTTTTGATATTATGACTTATGATTCTATCTCTGGTAGATTTAGTGATGCTGAAGGTTTATATGGATTTGGTGATGGAAGCTTATATTTTGATGTAGTTCAATATGAAAATAAAATCTCTTTAGTAGCTAAAGAGGTTGGAGATATTGTTTTTGATATTGATGATATTGTTGCAAAAAATGAATTGGGGCTTTACTACAATCAAGATTATTTTAATATTGGTGAAAAAACTATCAATTTAGATGGTGGATTTTCTATCGCTGATTTTGCCTATATTGACGGGTCTTTAACTTTATCATTTGGAAAATATGAAGAGGTAGATATTAGCACAGGTCTTTCAAAAAATGTTGCAGACCTTTTTGATGGAATTGATGAAACAGTTGAAGATGTAATTGTTTCTGTATTTGATATAGGTATCTCAAATGCTAATATTTTCATGGGTGTAGATGGGAATTATAAAGATCAATTAGATGATGATGCTGTAGGATTATTAGTAGATAATTTAGATATGGCTTTTACACTAATGAGTACCTATTCTATCCCTGAAACTAGCTCAAATGTTAACATAGATGCAGGTTTAAGTAATATGCATTTTTATGCCTTAAATGGTCATGCAGATAGTGGTAAACTATTAGGGTTTGATGATAGTGGAATTCAAACAGAAGCTAGAGATATCAATATCGACATTAATAGTAGTTTTAAAAGTAAACTTTTAACAACTTTGGAAAACTTTTCTATTCCTGATATCTCTATTCCTAGTTTAAGTATCCCAAGTATTGAGTTTCCAGATATAACTGTTCCAACTTTGGAGTTTCCAGATTTAACAATCTCTATTCCAGATATAACAATCCCTACTATCTCTATTCCTAATATCAAAATCCCCTCTTTAGGATTTGATATTGAGATTCCAGATATAACAATCCCTGCTATCTCTATTCCAGATATTGTTATCCCTGATTTTGATCTATCTTTAGGTAGCATCACTTTACCAGATATTCAAATTCCAAGTATAACTTTACCAGAGATTAATATTCCTGAGTTAGGGTTTTCAATAACTTTACCAACTATAGATTTCCCAGCGATTAAAATCCCTACGATAACTATTCCTGATATCTCAATTCCAACAATAAGTCTTCCAGACTTTGATTTCCCAGATATTGAGTTTCCGGATATTCAATTTCCAGATATTGGTTTACCAAGTTTAAGTCTTCCAACAATAAGTCTTCCAAGCTTAAGTATTCCAACAATCTCTATGCCTAATATCACAATACCAGAATTTGATATTGATATTAGTATCCCTGATATATCAATTCCGGATATTAGTTTTCCTGATATTGATGTACCTGATTTAGACTTTTTAAGTACTTACCTTTATAAACTTTGGGATCCTGCTGTTGATTTCCAATCATCATTTGGAGCTAATGGTTATGAGGTAACAGCTGGAACTGAAACTTTAAATATCGATTTTGATGGAAATCAAAGAATTGGTGTTGATGTTGGTCAAGCTAAACTTCAAGTTAGTGAGTTTGTATATCTACAAGGTGGATTTGCTTTTGAAAAAGGTCCTACATACTTAGTTGATGTTGCTACTGGTTTACCTGCTAATTTAGAAAGTACATTAAGCCCATTAGTTAATCCTTTATTTGATGCAGCTGCTGATGGTTCTACTTATTCTGTATTAAATGATGTTGAAGTTGCTTCTATGACTATTGGTGCTTCTAACATTCAAGCCTTTGTTGGTTTAAATGGTCCTTATAAATCTGATAAAGATTTAAGTTCTGAAATTGACTTATCTACTTGGGAAACTGACTCTGATGGTAAATATGTTGGTTTAATTTACAATACTGATGGAACTTTATCTTCTATTTATACTGACAACAACAACTACAATGACTATGTTTTAAATACTGATGCTATTGGGGTAACTATTGATGACCTTGACTTTGGTATGGCGATTATGGAAACTACCTCTCCTATCATCAACCCTGTATTAGATAAATTTACTGCTATCAAAGCTCATGCTGCTATGGGTGGTTTAGTTGGTTTTGATGACAACTTAGTTTTAGAAGCTTACGACATTACTATTAATGTTAATGATGGTCCTGAATGGCCAGGTGGTCATGGTCCTGCTGTTATTGATTGGGCAGGAAGTTTTGAAGAAGATGGAGGATTATTCGTCCCTACTGGTGGTGAAACCTCTATGCTTATCGATTTTGATGGAAATCAAAGAATTGGTGTTGATGTTGGTCAAGCTAAACTTCAAGTTAGTGAGTTTGTATATCTACAAGGTGGATTTGCTTTTGAAAAAGGTCCTACATACTTAGTTGATGTTGCTACTGGTTTACCTGCTAATTTAGAAAGTACATTAAGCCCATTAGTTAATCCTTTATTTGATGCAGCTGCTGATGGTTCTACTTATTCTGTATTAAATGATGTTGAAGTTGCTTCTATGACTATTGGTGCTTCTAACATTCAAGCCTTTGTTGGTTTAAATGGTCCTTATAAATCTGATAAAGATTTAAGTTCTGAAATTGACTTATCTACTTGGGAAACTGACTCTGATGGTAAATATGTTGGTTTAATTTACAATACTGATGGAACTTTATCTTCTATTTATACTGACAACAACAACTACAATGACTATGTTTTAAATACTGATGCTATTGGGGTAACTATTGATGACCTTGACTTTGGTATGGCGATTATGGAAACTACCTCTCCTATCATCAACCCTGTATTAGATAAATTTACTGCTATCAAAGCTCATGCTGCTATGGGTGGTTTAGTTGGTTTTGATGACAACTTAGTTTTAGAAGCTTACGACATTACTATTAATGTTAATGATGGTCCTGAATGGCCAGGTGGTCATGGTCCTGCTGTTATTGATTGGGCAGGAAGTTTTGAAGAAGATGGAGGATTATTCGTCCCTACTGGTGGTGAAACCTCTATGCTTATCGATTTTGATGGAAATCAAAGAATTGGTGTTGATGTTGGTCAAGCTAAACTTCAAGTAAGCCAATTCTTATATGTTCAAGGTGGCTTCGCCTTTGAAAAGGGACCTACATATTTAGTTGATATAGCTACTGGACTTCCGGCAAACCAAAAAGATTATTTTGAACCTATTTTAGAACCACTATTTGACTTTGCAGCAGAGGGTTCTACATATTCTGTATTAAATGATGTTGAAGTTGCTTCTATGACTATTGGAGCTTCTAATGTACAAGGTTTTGCAGGTATTAATGGACCATATAAATATGATGAAGATTTATCAGTTGATTCAGATGGTGATGGTAATCCTTATAATGATTATATTTTAAATACTGATGCAGTGGGTGTAACTATTGATGACCTTGATTTTGGTATGGCTATTATGGAGACAACCTCTCCTATCATAAATCAAGTATTAGACCAATTTATTGCTATAAAAGCAACTGCAGCAAAAGCTGCATTTGTTGGTATTGAAGATGTATTAACTGTAGATGCAAGGGATATTGTAGTTCAAATAAATGAAGGTCCTACTTGGCCTTTAGATATGGGGCCTGCTGTTATTGACTGGGAAAGTAGTTTTGCTGAAACTAATGGATTTGATATACCTACAGGGGGAGATACCTCTTTAACTATTGATTATGATGGTAATGAAAAGATAAGTGTAGAGATTGGAAATGCAATTGTACAAGTTAGTGAATTCTTGTATCTAAGTGGTTCTTTATCTTTTGAAAAAGGTACAGTTACTAACGTTCATGTAGATAGTGGAGATTTTGAAACTATCTATTCAAGTGGAGAAAAAGAGGTTTCTATTATGACCTTAGGGGGAGCAAACTTAACAGGTTTTGCTGGTATTGGAGGTCCATACAAAAAAGACTTATATCTAGAGTATGATTCTGATGGAGATGGTAATCCTTATAATGACTATGAGATAATTAATCCAAATGCTACAGGTGTTATTATTGATGGTGTAAATTTTGCTACAGCGATTATGACACCAACAGATATTATTCAAAGTAGACTTATTCAATTTGTTACAGCAAAAGCAAGTGTTGATCAAGCTGGTTTAATTGGAATGGAAGATTTTGTTGAAGCTTCATTGGAAGGTGTTGAGATTAATATCAATACAAGTTTAATAAAAGGGATGCCTGCACAAGGTACACTTTTAGCAGCTTTACCATATATTGACTATACAAAAAGTTTCGCAGAGACAAATGGTTTACAAGTATCAACAGGATATCAATTAGCTGAAGGACAAACTTCAGAAGAGGGTCTTGATTTTATCACTCTTGATTTTGATTCAGAACTAATACAAGCAAGTGTTGAGTATGTAAGACTTGATATCTTAGGAAGTTTACAAGTATTTGGTTCTTTAGCATTTACAAAAAGAAGTGAAACTGTAAAACTAACTACAGGGGAAGATGTCCAAGTTGTATCTTTATCTTTAGGTGTTGTTAATGCATATGGATTTATAGGTATTGGGGATTATTACCAAGATACTAATAATGATGGAAGAATAACTGAAGAGGATACTACAAACTCTTCAGCAATTGGACTTGCAATTACAGATTTAGATTTGGGTGCAACACTTATGAGAGAGGTTGGAACTTTAACTAATGTTTATTTTGCTGTAGCAACAAGTATAGATAGTGTCTCTTTAGTTGGTACATCAGATGTAATTAATGTAGATATTGAAGAGTTAGAGTTTAATGCAAATATCTCAACTATTGGTATAGGAGTTGTAACAGTTGACTTTTCTAAATCAACATGGATTGACCCAGATGGTGTAACTCATACAGGTTATGCAATCGAAACAGGTGATGATGCAGATCCTATTGTTTTAAAATATGAAGATTTTATTATAGATATATCTGGTGAACTTTCATTACAAACAATGCAGGTGTTCTCATTACAAGCAGTTTTCCAATTAAATATTGATTCTGATGGGTTAACATTCTTTGTAGATGGGGATGGAATAATTGGAAGTGAAGACACTATAAGTATCACTGCTGCTGTAACAGCTTTACTTTATATTGACAAAGACGGTATGGCTTTAACAGCAAGACTTAGTACAGGTATCGACTTAGGTCCTATTATGAGTCTAGATATTAGACAATTAGACCTAACAATTAATACAACTGGTAAAGAGATCACATATACTGTTCCTGAAAAATTTTTAGATAAAGTTGATTATGAAACATTAACTATTCTGGAGAAACCAGAAGGTTATGAAAATGATGACATGAATTTTTATGTAATGCTTGAAGCCAAAGGGACATTGGATCTTCTAAGTACACTAAAATTAGATGGAGATATAGACTTTTTATTCACTGATACAAGAGTTGTTTTAAGTGTTGGTGCAGAATTACAATTACCAATAGTTGAACCACTTGGAGTAACTGGTACATTAGGTATCACAAATGGTGGTTTTTATGGTTCATTAATGGTTGGGAACCCATTTAGTGGAGGCTCAGATCTAATTAAAACAAGTGCCTTTGTCTTATCAGGAGGGTTTTTATTACAAATAAATACAACCTCTTCTAAACAAACTGTTAAAGCTTTAGAAGTAGATGCAAATGGACAAATCACAGGTAACTTTATAGATACAGATATTGCTGCAACAACTTTATTTATTGCAGGTACAACACATATTTCAATTGCAGAAGATGCTGTAAACTTATATGGTGATATTACACTAAAATTAAATGAAGAGGGATTTGAAGCAGATGCTGAACTGAAACTTGATTTAGACCAATTTGGTGAGATTGATGTAAGTGGAGCAATATCTATACTAAATACAGATGATGAAGGTGCCGTTTTTGCAATGAGTTTAGATACTCATATATCATTTGGTTTAGCAAGTATTATTGGTATTGATGCTGCTGCTAAAGTACAAATTAATACAAGTGAAAACAATTCTTATGCTGGTGTTGCAGCTGGAACACTATTTAATTTAGAACTAGATGGAAACTTAAATATATTAGCTTTAAAAGCAGATTTAGCAGGTTCAGTTAGTATTGTTGATGATGTATTCGAACTTAGAATTGATAATGCAAGTATTAACTTCTTTGATGTTCTAAATGTTGGAGTTAGTGGTTACTTAAGAAGTGACGGTTACTTTTTACTTGAAGGGGAAGCTGGCTTTGATATTGACCTTGGTGTTATAAAAATTGAATCTGGTGTAGAGATGACATTTGGTAACACAATAGAGAGAGGACCAATAGTTGGACTTGCTTTATATGGAAGTGTTTCAGTTCATATTGACCTTGGATTATTTGAAATAAATGAAACATTAGCTGGATTTAGAGGAGAGATAGAGTTAACAGCAGCAAGTGCTTATCTTCAAGCTTCTGTAACAGTTGCAGGAATTAGTTTCTCTGGGGATATTACATGGAGTTGGGGAGACCTACCAATCATTGCTACCCAAGCTGGTGATTCTTTATACTTAAATATGGGTGATAGATGGCTAGAGAGAGAAACAGCAAAAAATAGAGCTCTTGGTAACTTATATGAAGATGTAATTCATGAAACTTATAATATTAGTGAAGATGAAGATGGAAATGTAATTGTTAAATCTATGGGTGTTGAGAAAACTTATTCAGGGATTAAAACTATCTATGGATCTGGTGGTGAAGGAAATGATGTAGTTATTGTAGACCCAAGTGTAACAAAAACATTAATCTTAGATGGTGGTGATGATAAAGATGTCTTTATTATTGCAGGGGGTGCATCAAATAGTATTATTAGAGGTGGCTCTGGAAATGACCAACTTGTTGGTGGAGGTACTTCAAATATAAAATATTATGGTGAAGCTGGAAATGACAGTTTTATTGGTGGAGATGTAAGCGAAATTATCGACATGGGTAGTGGTATAAATACTGTAAATAGTGCCGGTGGAGATGATATTATAAATATTACAGAAAATGGAACTGTAACTATTGATGGTGGAAGTGGCTACGATAAAGTTTTTATGGACATAGTATCTGATAAAGATTTAATTGTTGGCGATAGAATGTTTAACTATGGTGGTATTGTAATAAATACAAATGATACCTTAGAGATGATTCAAGTAAGAGACACCTCATCATCTACAACATTAAAAAACAATGCACAAGGTGATAGTTGGGGAAATACTGGTCTAACTGTACTTTCAAATGGAACTATAAATGTTAGTAACTTCGAATTTATTGCACCTACTGCAAAACTAAGTTTAGTTTCAAATGGAATAATTGGAACAATAGTAACTGAAGTTAAAGAGATTAATGTAGTTACTACAAGTAATATCAATGGAGATATTACAATTATTGAAAAAGATGACTTGATTGTTGTTGATGACAATAAAACAGATGGTGGTATCTCTACTGTTAATGGAAATATTGATATTACTTTAAATAAATATGAATCACAATTAACACTAACTTCAGGGATTATTAGTACCTCAACATCTGGTGGAAATATCTCAATAATTGCAGATGATATAGAGTTAGAATCGGGTCATGATAAAATCATTGGTACAGGTACACTAGCAATCAAAGCAAAAACCTCAACGCAAAACTATAACTTAGGTTCTGCTGCACAAACTATCTATGGTGTTGATAAATCAGATAGTTTAGCAAATGGATATATGCATTTATCAATGCAAGATTTTTCAGCATTTAAAGATGGCTTTAGTCACATTACTATTGGAGAGGAAACTACAGATACACTAACCTATCTTGGTGACTTAGAAGATTCAGTAATAAGTACTTTCTCTTTTAATGCAAAACTATCTGACTTTTTAACTATTTACGCAGGAAGAATAAATGTAGTAGGAGATGTAAAATCAAGTGATAAAGTTGAAATTATTGCTAGATATATGGAAGTTAGAAAAAACAATATTCATGATCCATTAGGTTCTGCTGATTCAGGAATTTATGCAAAAGATATCGATATTGATTTAGATGAACAATTAGTCTTAACTGGATGGCTAAGAGCTGATGATAGTATAAACGTAGATATCCATTCAACAACAGGAGATAATCCAATAGTTGGATATGGAAATGAGGCAAACAGTTTCACAGCTGACCAAGGAAGTGTATTTGCTACATATAATAGTGGGGGAACAATTACATTAGATGCAAGTGCTTCTATCTATAGTGCAACTACTATTGAAGCGTTTGGAAGTAACTCAACAATTACAATGAGTTCAGATACTGGACTTACAGTATTAGAGGGTGCTGTTATTGCAGCAAGAGAAGCAAACTCTTCTATTGATTTAAGTGCTGAAGATTATCTACATATTAATAGTGGAGGTTCTATTACAGCAGGTGCAAAATGGAATTCATCTATAAGTGAATTTGAAAAAACAGGTTCAAACTCATCTATAACTTTAGAAACTCAAGGGGAGATGAAACTTTCAGGAGCTATTACCTCATCAGGTGCAATGGATCTAATTGGAGGTGGTTCAAATAGTGATTATGCAGATTACTTTGATACTATTCCTGGAACAAATTTAACTTTTGTAGAATATTCACAAACATTAGAAGATAGTTTAAATAATAATATCTTACCACAAGAGATAATTGATGCCTTAGCTGCTATAAGCAAAGATTTAGGAGCAAATCCATCAATAACATCTCTTTCAAACTATACTCCATTTACCTCTTTAACTGATGAACAAAAAGATACTGTTGCCTTAGCTTTAGGATATACAATCTATGAGCCAACAGATGGAAAAACTTATTATTTTAATGAAGATATTACAGGGTCTAAACAATTAGTTACAACACTAATAAACTCTGATGGACAAAATATTGGTTCTGGATATACTTATTATAATGACTTGGTATTTATCGATTTAGAGAACAATACCCTTGCAACAACATTTAAACAAGGGGTATCTGCAGATTATGACAATGACTTAATTGATTGGGGAACTGCTGGTGCACCAAGCGCAAATGCAACATTTGAAGAGTTAACTACTGCACAAAAAATTGTTGTTGCTCAAAGTTTAGGTTATTCAACAGATGATAATGGAGTTTCATTTTATAACTATAATGCTCAAGCGGGTAAAAAATATCTAAGCACTTTCACTCAAGGAGAGCTTACTGATTATAAAAATGAAGATATCTATTGGGGTAGTGTACAAGAACCAGCTAGTTCAGCAAGTTTTGATTCACTAACTGAAGAACAAAAAATTGTAGTTGCTCAAAGTTTAGGTTATACAGTATATAAAGATGTATATGTAAATCTAAATCTAGAAGATGGGAAACAGATTGTTGAATCAACCTCAACAACAGGTGACTTCCAAATTAGAAATATAAATTGGGGAGGGGTTAAAGCTCCTGAAGATGGAACAAGTTTTGAGGAACTAAGCTTAGCTCAACAAGAAGTAGTATTAACAGCATTAGAATACTCAAGATATAATGATACTATATACTATAATGAAGAATCTGGACAACTTCTTACAACACTTGTAGAAGGGGTTGATTATGATAATACTCAAATTGATTGGAAAGATGTAAATAAACCAGCTAGTGATGCCGGGTTTGAAGATTTAAATGCCCTACAAAAAGAGATTGTTCTAAATGAAAAAGGGTTTAGACTTTATACTGGTACAGTTTACACAAATGGTACTGACTTTAAATTAACTTTTGTAGAGGGTGATACAGGGGATTATTCAAATGACTCAATAGTTTGGAGTAAAGTTGAAGTTCCAGATGATGATGTTGCCTTTGAAGACTTAAATGAACAACAACAATATTATGTATTAAATCAAACAGGATATACTGCTTATACAAGCAAATTCTACTATAAAGCTGATGCAGTAGATGGTAAAAAACTATTAACATCATTCCAAGAAGGGGTAGATTACTCTAACTCATCAATGGATTGGGGAGATACAGTATTTACTGATACTACTAGATGGATAGTTTCAGATGGAACAAACAATTATGTTTTATATGCAGAAGATATAGATGGGAATGGTACTCCTGAAAAAATTAGAGTTCAAGAGAAACATGAACTTGTGGGACAAAGAGGTTATGGTTTCTTATTAACAGGAACATTAACATCTCTACAAGATAATACAAACTTAACTATCTCTAGTGAAGATGACACGATTCTTAGAGGAAATATAAATCTATTAGGTGAAAATTCAGATTTAACTGTACAATCTGATACTTGGGTTTACTGGGAAGGTGAAGCAGAAGTAACAGGAGATATCTCAATTTTAGGTGGGGTTGATTTAAATAGCTTAGATATTAAAGATTCTGCAAAAGAGACAAGTGTTTATATCCATGCTACTTCAAAAGTTAATAACACTTCATCAGGAAATGATATCACTATTATTGGTGGTAAAGATGTAGATATACATGGTCAAGTTGCCTCGGGTGTAAATTTAGATATAGGAAATATCAATTTTGCAGGAAATGATTCAACAGTATATATTGGTGCAGGGGAACAAGTAGTTGTGAATACAGCTATTTTAGCATCAAAATCGATCACTATTGAAACTGTAAATGCTCCTTCAAGTGAAGATTTAAACAAGAGTTTAATTATCACTTCAGCTGGTGGATTAACTGTTGGTGGGGTAACAAGTGATAATTCTGGTGGTTCTATAAATATAAATACTATAGGTGATATTGAAGCTATTGGTATGATTTTATCGGGTGGAACTGTAAAACAAACATTTAACTCAGAAGGTAATCTAATCTCTGAAGATATCACTTGGTCTGAGGAGTACTCTACAGTAACAATTGAGAGTTTAGGAAAAGTATCAATAGCAGGAGGTACCCAAACTATAACAGGAGAGATTGTTGAAATTGGCGGAACAATAAGAGCTAATAATGAGATAAATATTACTGGTGGAGTTAGTAATGACTATATTGGTGTATATTTACCAGGTGGAGCAAAATTAGCTACAAATGATAAAGATGGAACTATAAAAATAAAAGCCTATGATGATGCTTTAATTTATGGTTTAGTTGCAGCTGGTGCCTCTATTGATACATATTATGATCCAACAGGTACAACTTTAGGTTATATGATTAATACTTATGGTGGAAACTCTAAGATTATAATTGAATCTTCAAGCCAAGTTGAAATAGGTAGAGATATAGTTGCTGGTGCCTTAGTTGATATAAGAGGTGGACAAGGTACACAAAGGGATATTGATGATGTATTAGGAGAGACTGGATATACATTTAATCTAAAAGATCAAGGGCTTGTTATTGGTGCTGGTCTTGATATAAAAACTTTACAAGAAAACAGTACAATCAACTTAAGCTCAAGTGGAGACTTAGCTATTTTAGCTCCTGCATGGAATGAGGAGCTTTTAGCGTCAACATTCTTAGAATATGCAAATGCACAATTATCAGAAGATGTAACTTTAACTTTAGAGGTTGATTTAGGAACTCATAAAGTAAGAGCAAATGTTCTTATAAAAGCTGATGACACAAAAGACAATGACAGTATTAGTGACTTAAAAAGTGATATCCAACAAGCTATAAACACTACACAGTTTACAGTAATTGAATCACCAAGTGGAACGCCTGCACTTAATGATTTAGAAACAATTGAAAATAAAATCTCTGTAAGAGTTGTACATGGTAGATTTATGTTTACTTCTGATTACGGATTTAGTATTAAATCATCATCTATCAATTTGGATAAATTAGGTTTCATAACAAATAGTGACCTTTCTTCAACTACTTCAATAGCTGTTGATGCATCGAAAAAAGGTTCTGTAATTAACCTAGGTAAAAATGGCTTAGAAAATGGCTCAATCTATTTATCAAACTGGGTAAAAGCTTATAGTGGAGTAAACTTCTATAGTGGAGAAAGACCTACTGAGGGTGGAAACCAAAACTTCTATTTTGGAGTTGGAGGTACAATAGAAACTCTATCTGGTAATATCTATTTAAATCCTGGTGATGAGGGAGTATTATTAGGTGATTTAATTGCTAGAGGAACAGGTGCTGATATTATCTTAGAATCAAAAAATACACTTGAAGTTAGAGGTAGTTTAACAGCACAAGATGATATTACTATTAAAGCTGGTACAACTTTAAAAGAGGGTGAAGTAAGTATAGAAACTTTTGGTACTAGTTCTATTACAACATTAAGTAGTGGAGGAAAAATCACTATTGAAGGTTATAATGATGTTATAATCAATAGTACTATTGGTAAAGATAAAGATGATGTTATAAACCAAAACCTTGACCAGTTAAATATAACTGCAGTACATGGGGACTTATTTGTAGATGAACAATCTGGATGGATTGAAACAGGTGCTCAAATAGTATTAAGTGGTAGAGATATTGATGTTCAAGGGGTGATAAAAAATAGTAGAAATACTGTTTCTTTATATGATGATGAATTAAGTTTTATAGCACAAAAAGGTGTAAACTTACAAGGTGTTGTGGAACTAGATGGTTCAATGAAAATTCAAACAATCGAAGATATTGTTCTAAAAAATCTAAACTTAATCATTGATAACCCAAATCAACACTTAAAACTATACTCTGATGGAGATATCTACTTAGGTAATACCAATGTCCAAGATGGTGTTGCAACTCAAAGTACTGTAATATTAGATGCAAATGGATATGTAGATGTAAGAGCAGAGGGTGATATCTTTGTAGGTTATGACTCACAAATCTTAAGTAGTAGTGAAATAAAAATCACAGCAAACAACTTAGTTGCTGTAGGTAGTATTAGAGCAGGAGCAAGTTTTGATACAACAACAAACAAATCAAAATGGGTATCTTCTCTAGGTAAAATCAGTATTACTACTCAAGGAAGTACAATCCTTGGGGGTAATGGTTTAGATGAAAACAATAACTTAATCTCTTGGGGATCAAATGTAGAATCTACAGGGAGTATCTCTATTATAACAGGAGAAGATACAAATAGATTAGGTTTATCAGTCTCTTCAAATAGTTTATTAAGTGTTGATGTTACAGGTAAATTTGATAATGAAAATGCTTTATTTACAGATACTGCAGATGGCTTATTAGAGATTAGAAGTGATGGGAATATTCAAGTTTACGGAACAATTAGAAGTATGGATGATGGTGCAGATTTAAATATCACAACCTATTCTCTTCTTTTAATAGATGGAATCGTTCAAACTGATGACCATATGGTATTAAAAGGTGGAACAAGTACTACAGGTATAGGTATTACAATCAATGAGTTTATAACTGATTCAGAAGGAAATTATCTTTCTGGGGGAAGTGTAAAAACTGCTGATAATGGTTCAATTGAGCTATACTCTCAAAATGCCATTTTAATACATGGTAATTTAGGTGAGACTATTAATATAAACGATACCTATGAAGCAATTACTGATTCTATATATATTGAAGTATTAGCCTCAGATGTTGCTATTACAGGTAATATTGAAGCTAAAAATAGTATTGAAATAAGATCAAAAAATATGAACATTATAGATGGACATATTATGGCAAGAAGTGCAAACTCTGTTGTTACACTATACGCTTCTGATACTTTTTATACTGCAGCTGTTCCAGAAGAGGGATATGTAAGAGCAGACAGTCTTGTTCATATTATTGCTTCAACTGCTAGAATTTATGGTATCGTAGAAACTACAGGAAGCGACTCAAGAGCATTAATAAATGTTGGTAATAATTTAATTATCACAGGAACTGTAAAATCAGAAAATGATATTGAATTAAACGCTGGTATAAATATTGATGATAGTTATGATGTATTAAAAGGTGAAATAGATTCTACTACTTTAACAAATGGAAATATTCTTATCTCACAACAAGGTGTTTTAACTGCAATTAATGGAGATATTGATGTTCAAGCTGGAAACGATATTACTGTTAATGCAGATAGTTCTGTATCGGGTGAAGTAAAAGTTGAAATACCAGTTATTACAACATACACAAAGACATTTACAGTTGTATCAGGAAGTATTCCTCATGCTGAACAAATCCAAGTTCCACAAATCACTTGGGTATCAACAAGAGTTACAGAGCAAGTTGGAGAGGAAAAGGTTGTAGTAGGAAACTATTATATTACTATGGATGTTTCATTGGAGATGATTGGTTACTATAATCCAAATGCTGCTGAAGGTCAAAAGTTTAAAGAGATTCTATTAGAAGGGATTGATTACCTAAATGATGATATTGTTTGGACAAACGCAGGGAATGAAGCAACTCCAAATAGAAGTGCAGAAGCAGTAACAAGTGATTATAAATCTAGTGATTATAAAACATTTACAGGATTAAATGATGCTCAAAAACAAGCGGTATTAAATGCAACTGGTTATAAAGCTGTTTATCAATTTAGTTATTCAAATGCCTTAAAAAACCAAGTTCTAAATGGTACTATATCAGATCCTCAAGTTTATGTGCCAGATTGGAAAGATAACCAAGAAAAAGTTTATAATATTCAAATTGATGGATGGAAAGATAAATACATTCTTATGCCTGAAGGTTCACAAGAGGATATCTTAAGAGTTGTTTCTCAAGGGGAAGCTACTTACTTAACAGGAGACTCAACTGAGACAGGGAATACTGGAACATGGAAATCTGCAAGTGAAGCAGGTATCTCTTTTGTTGATGTAACTGGTAATTCAAAAACAAGTTTTACAAAAGGTGTTGATTATACAAACAATGCAGCAATCCAATGGGAAACATATGGTGCTGAAATACCAATAGTTTATACAAAAGGTGGTGAAACACTATATGAATTAAGTAAAAATATTTTTGTAGATACAAAAATTGAAGATTTAATAAATGAGATTACTGTTTCAGGTTCTTCATACAATGGAGAAACAATAAACTGGACAGCTTATGGTGCACAAGCTCCAGCTGCAGATACAGATTTTGAAGATTTAAGTTATACTCAACAATACGCAGTTTTATTTGAACTAAACTATTATAAAGAGAGCTTAACACTAGGAACTGATTATAAGAATGAAGATATCCCATGGGGTCTATTAGATACAACTGCGCCAGCTGATAATACAGTAGAATATAATAATCTAACAGATGCACAAAAAGTTGCTGTTCAAATAGCTCTTGGATATTATGTAGAAAAAATTGATTTTGATAGTTTAACTTATGCAGCAAAAGTTAAAGAGGCAACAAAGCTTGGATATAACACTTCTATTGATGAATCAAAAGAGTTTGCGGATTTAACATTCTCTCAAAAAATGGCAGTTGCAGGAACTTTAGGTTATAGTTTAGATACAGCAGGAGTTGGGGAGTATGTTGGTTCATATGTAGATTACTCAGATGTTATTTATACACAAGATAAATCAAGATACAATGGAAATTATACCACATTTAAAACAACAGAAACAAGTAACTTTCTAAATGATTTACTTTGGCAAGTAAGAAATAGTACCTATGATGCAGATAATAGTGCAGCTAGATGGGATGTTAGTTATGATACTTCAACAAAAGAAGCTACTGATGCCCTTGCTAAGATCAAAGATACCTATACTGATGGAACTGGTTATAGAGAGTACAATCTTGTAGGTGATACAGTAGCAGGAAACTCTGATACAAGAGCACTAAGTGCAAATAGAGACCCTAACTGGACTTGGGAAAATGCTTCAAAAGCAGAAGCAACTAATTCAGAATTTAATATGGGTAGATATACAAGTGATATTTATGCATTACCAGATTATATTCAAGCACTTCAATCAGATACAGAAAGTTTATCTGAAATCTCATCAAGTTCAGATTCAGGAGTTTATGCAGGTAACTTTAAATACTGGACATCATGGAATGATAGAGGAGAAGTTAGATACTACTCTTGGGCAGGAAGTACAAACTATAGTTCATTTGATTGGGAGAATGGTACTAGAGGTTGGCATGAAAATTGGGCAGATGCATATACAGGTGATGGAAGCAATGGTAAACAAATCCAAACAAGAGGTTGGTATAACTCTAGTGGTATCGACTCTATGCACTGGTATGCAAGAACAAGAGAGTTAATCACTGTAAATGTATATGAAACTCAATACGATTATGAATACAAATGGAAATCAGATACTCATAATATGTATGACAACAGAATAAAATTAGAGTATCAATTAGTAACTCAAAGCCATAATCTATATGATGATAGACCTATTTTTGAAACAAAAACTGTTGAAAAAGAGCATGTTGATTATTCAAATGAAACTGTATGGACTTATGAAACAACATATGATACACAAACAGAGACCTATACTCAAACAGATTATGAAAATATCGATATTTTAGGTGGAGAGTTCAATGGAAAAACAATTGATGCCTTAAATATTAACTTCGTATCTAATGGAACAACAACCTTAACTGGGGCAATTAATGCAACAAATGATATAAATATTAACTCTAAAGATACTTTAGAAATCAATGGAGCAAAAGCTGATGGAGCAACTACAGAAACCATAACAACTTTAAGTTCTACAAATATAACAATTGATTCTAAAAATACTATAGATGTAAATGATTCAGTTTCTTTTGATATTTCAAATAGTGCAAAAATAAACTCTAAATATGCCATCACTTTAGGTAGTGAAACAGCATTTAACCAAGCTGTTAAAGTTGTTGATGATGATAGTGTTGGAGGTTATACCTATGGAACACTAGAGATTAATGCAAAAGATATCACTGTAAAATCTGGTACAACTATTACTTTAAGTGGTGATTTAACTGCTGAAGATAATATCACTTTAAGTGCTGGAGACAACACTGTAGGTTCTATTAATGATGGTTCAATTATTGGGGATTATGAAGCTAACCTAAAAGTAACAAATACAGGAAGTGATATCTCTTTAAGTACTGGTTCAATTGGTGGAGACATTGTATTTACAGGTTCTGATTTAGAAGCAAAAGATACTATTGATATGGATATCCAAAGTGGTAAACTATTCCACTCTATTGGATTGTTATCAAGTGATATTTTAACTATTTCAGCGGAATCTCAAATAAGTGCCAATACAAGTGTAAGTAGTGTAGATTTAGACTTAAGTGATAAAGGTGATATCTCAATTTCAAATGATAAAGATTTAACAATCACTAAAGCACAAGCAAAAGATGGACAAATAAGTGTAGATGTATTTGGGGATGTTTTAGTAGAAAGTGTTACAACATTAGGGATAAGCGATAGAAATGATTTCATCTTAAATACTTACTCAGTAGGTTCAGAAACTGCAAATGCAGTGATTGAAAACATAACCTTAGGATTAAGAGGGGATGCAATATTAGATATTCAAGGTAATCTAAACCAAACTACTGGTTTAATCACTTCTGATGAATTAATAGTTGATACTTTTACCGATGTAACACTATTAACTAAATCTTCTAAAATCTCTTTAGAAACAAGTTCTGTTGGGGATGTAACTATTACTCAAAGTGGAGCTAAAGCACTTACATTAGAAGATGTTGTTATTTACAATGGTGATTTTACTTTAGTTTCAAATGGTTCAATTGATGTAAAAAATCTTATCTCTAAAACTAATAGTAATACAAGTGATAGTGGAGTAACATGGGTTGATAATGTGATTAGCATTAACAATACAACAAGCAGTACACAAAAAGATATCTCTATTCAAAATATAAAATTTGGGGCATATGAGATTATAAATGGTGAGTACTATACAAATACATATGATGAAGATACTCAAACAACAACTCAAACAAAACTTACATCAATAAACTCAACAGGTGATTTAATCATAAAATCAGCAGGAGCTATTTATGAATCATTTACAGATACAGATTCAGATATCATTGCAGATAAGATAACACTTGAAGCAAAAACAGGAATCACTGGCCTTGAGATCACTGCAAATGAATTAACAAAAGTTACTACAGATGCAGGAGATATTCAATTAACTGAAAGTGATAGAAGTATAGAGGTGACTGAAGGTTTAGTTATCCTTGAAGTTTCAACAGCATTAAATAGTAGTTCAAGTATAAATATTATTGCTCAAAATACAGTTTTTGCAAAAGAGAACTCTTCTTTAACAGCAGATAATATTAGATTAGAGAGTTTAGAAAAAAATGTAATTGTTTCAAAACCTACAAGTGGTGATTCATTACACTATACAACAGGTATTGGATTTGCAGCAGCAGGAGTTGTTGATCTATACAAATTCTTTAATGCAAGTGGTTCTATTGAATATAGAGCAGGAGATAAGTTCCAATTTGGTACAAGTACTCCTGGAGAAAAAACAACTTTATTACCAGCAGATATAACTTCTGATTCAATTATTTTACAAACTGGTTCTACCCTATCTATAAATGGTACTTTAACAGCAAAAGATTATGTAGAGTTGGTATCTTCACAAAATGTTAATATCACAGGGGATATTGTTTCAAGCACAGGTGGATATATTGGTGAAGTAAAAATTGTTGCAGAGGGAACTAAACAGATTGAAAAAATCAATGGTGCAGGTGCCTTAGTAGATACAGGTTATGTAACAATTAACACAACAGGAATTGACTCTACAAACTTTGAGATTAGAGCTAAAGAAGATATCTCAATAAATTTAGAATCTAATTTCTATTTATCTGGATTTATTGGTGGTTTAAGTGGATTTGATTCAGCACAAAATATTTTTATTACATTAGATGATGGCAATGATACAACAACCGAAACACTAACTGTACTTGGAGGAATTATTGCTTCAAACAATACCTTAAAACTTAATGCTTCATCTATAAGTAGTGATGACAGTTCAATCTTCTTAGGTAAGGACTTATTAGTAACTACAAAAGGTGGTATGCTACTAAACACTTTAGTTGATACAATCTCAGCAAAATCAACTACTCAAGGTGATATTGTAATCAATGAAGCAGATGATGTAAAACTTCTAGATATCTATGCTTATGATGGTAAAATTGATATCTCAGCAGGTGGGAACTTAGATGCATATAAAGTTATCACAGCAGTTGACTCTGCAACAAATAGTGTTATATTAGCAGATCCATCAAATAATACAGAACTTATAAATGCACAAGCTGCATTAAATGAAGCAATAGCAGCACTTGCACAAGCACAAGCTGCATATAATAGTGCAGTTGCAGATGATACAGCAGCAGTAACGGCTCAAACAAATCTTGATAATATTTCAAGTAGCACGGAAGCAACTGAAAAAGCTACAGCAGAAGAAGAATTAGCAACAGCTCAAACCAACTATGATAATGCCTTAAGTGCACTAAATAATAATATCATTTCTAAGAACTATGCTCAATTCCTTATAGATGCAACAACAAATCAAATGTTGTCTGATATTATCAACTCTTTTTCTACAACATACACTTTAAAACAAGCTTCTGATGCTGTACAAGCATATAAAAATGGTGTTGGCACTGCACAAGTTAATACTTTAAAAACTACAGCATTAAACGCTTCATCATCAATTCTTGAAGCAGTTTCAAAAGCAAGAATAATGATTGATGTTGAAACACTAAATGCTACAACAGCTTATGAAGCTGATACTTCAAATACAAGTTTACTTGAAACTAAAAAGATGTATGAAACACTACAAGTAGAGATAGATAATATCTATCAAACTTCTTACAAATCTAATCAATCTATTTCAACCGTGGCAAATGGTGCAGATTATAATGATAGTACAAAAGTATCAGAAGCTGCTGATGCTTTAGATGCTTATGATTATATTTATGAAGCTACTACTTACAATGCATATCAAGTTGCGGCTGATTATATTTCATCTTTTTCAGAGAGTGGTTATACCTTAGAATCTGTATATTATGCTATAGAATCGTATAAAGATTCAGCTAGCCAATCGACAAAGTCTTCTGCACTTACTGCTACAAATGATTTAAAAGAGGCTTCAGCAAAAGCAAAAGCTGCATTGGCAACTATGAGTTCATCAACAATGAAAACATACTTAACTTCAATTATTGATCAAATGAATACAGCTATAATCAACTCTTCTACTGCAATAGAAAACTCTGATTATACAGATCAAACAAGTGTTAATTCTGCTGCTGCTGTTCAAGATTCTTATGATATTTATATTGCTAATGAAAATACTGTATCATTAGCCTCAACACACACAGAATATACTACAGCAATTAGTTCATACAGCTCTTTAAACTATTTAACTAAAACACAAGACTATAACACTAGCCTGGAAAACTATATCTCTCCAAATGTAAGTTATAGTGAGATAGATAATTACTTTAATGATATCACAACTTATAAAAATAGTATCACTGCATTATATAATGCAGCTGTATCTGAATACGATGGAGGAAATGGTGGTTCAGGAACTACATCTAATGTAAATAGTGCTGCTTCAACTGTAACTAGTGCCGTTTCAGCTGTTACTACAGCTTACTCTTCAGTAGATACAGAATATGGTTCTGCTAAAACAGCATTAAATAGTGCAAAAACTGCATTAGATACTGCAAAAGATACATATATTAGCAATATCAATGATTACTATACAAAATTTGATACATACAAACTAGCACTAGCTGCAGATCCACAAAATCAAACAACAATAGATAATGCACAGTCTGCAATGGATTCTGCACTTGCTACAATGAACAACTCTTTAAGTGATTATAATACTAAGTTAAATACTTATAATACTAAATTCTCAGAATTACTAACTGTTATAAGTAATATTGAAACTTATTATAGTGAAGTTAATACTTATAACACAGCAGTTAATACTTATATCTCTACTGCGGCATTAACTACACCAGCTAATATAAGTAGTGAGACTACTACTAGAGATAGTGATAAATCATCTGTTGATAACACTACAGATGGAACCAAAAAACTATTTGAAGCGGTTAAAACATCATATGAGACAGATAAAACTACAAAAGATAATATGAATGCAAGTTCTGTTCAAACAACTATAATAAACTCTTTATTAACAAATGAAGAAAATATTAGTGTTGATACTAGTTCTGTAGATTCATTAAAAACTACGTTAGATACAAAAGAGGATACATATAACACTAAATACAATGCATATGCAACACTAGAAACAAATTTAACAAATGCAAAAAATGCAGCTGACGCAAAAGCAGCCTTAACAGATGCTACTGCTTTAAATACTGCTCTTACAAATGCACAAGCTACAAAAGATGCAGCTCAAGCAAGTTATGACACAATAAATAGTGCCCAACAACAAGTTACATCAGATGCAAAAGATGCAGATGATAAAACAGGTTATCAAGGAAACAATATTTTCTTAAGTTCAGTTGGAGATATGAAAGTTGATTATGTAGAATCTGGTTCATTGGCTGGTTCACAAAAAGCAAATACAGTTGTTGTTCTTGATTTTGCAGGTTCTTTAACAGAGTTAGATGATGATCAAAATGAAGTTGATGTTTTTGCAAAACAAGTTTATATCAAAGGTAGTGGTGCAACTATCAAAATGATGAACACTGCAGATGATAGAGGAGCAGGATTAAATGATATCGAAGTTGCAAATACTTCTACTACAGCTGCTGTAGAATCAGATACTACTGTTACAGATGATTTAGTTAATTCATATACAGGGGATAAAGTATTAATTATCCCTGGTACTGTTAATAGTGACCAATCAATCTCAGCTACTGGAAGTTTAACTGTTGCAAAATTCCAATCAGCAGGTACAGGTGAAAACTTAACATTTACTGCTGGCACTGACTTAGCAATTGTTTCACAACTAAATGTAGGTAAAGATGCAGATGAAAATAAAAGTACTATAAACTTAAATGCTGCAAATGGTGGTATTAGTTTAGGTGGTACAGTTACTGCAAAAGATTTAAATGTTATAGTACAAGATAATTTTTCAGTTAAAAGTGCTGTTGATAATTTAGCCTTAAATGTTACAGGAAGTGGAGATGTGACTGTTGAACAAACAGGAGATCTTACAGTAACTTCATTAGCAATGAATGGTGGAGATATAGACTTTAATGTAATTGGAGATGTTGTATTTGATTCTATAACTGGGATTGTTGGGAATGTTAATATTACAGCAACTGGTTCAATAACAATCAAAGGCTTAAGTGACTCAAAAGATGTAGTTATTAACTCAGGTGGGGATGTAACATTAACATTAGATGCAGAAACTCTTGAGATCATATCTAATGGAAAAGTAAATGTAAATGAAACCAATGATGTAGTTATTAAGACTCTTACAAGAAATAATACAGCAGAAGATGTTACTTTAAATGCAGGTGGAAATATCACATTAAATGATAAAATAACATCAACAGGAGACTCAATTGTAAATATATATGCAGGAAAAGACTCTACTGGTGCATTTACATTAAATAGTCCAATAACTTCAGAAGATGGAACAATCTCATTAAGTGCAACTAATGGTATTAGTATGAATGCACAAGCTGATATCTCTTCTAGTTCTGCAATCTCTATAAGCGCTGGTTTAGGTGCTTTAACAATGACTGATGAAACTGTTATTCAAACTTCTGATATTTTAACTCTTACCTCAAATAGTGACATTACAATTGGAAAACTAATTAGTACCTATTCTGGTACATCTAGTGCAATCAATATCACTTCAACTAGTGGAGCGATATTAGATGCTGGAGAGGGTGATGCAGATATTACAGCAAGCTCAAATCTAATAACCTTAAAAGCTTCAACTGGTATAGGAACAGGAGTATTTGGTGCTATTGAAACAAAAGTTGATAGTATTGATATTACAAATACAAGCTCTGGAGATATTAACTTTATTGAATTAGACAATCTAGATATTGATGCAATTTCACAAGGAGGTTCTGGTAACGTTAACTTTGAGACTATTAATGGAGCAATAGTTATTCAAGGAACAGGTATCTCAACTCAAGCTGGATCAGTGACAATTTATGCAGGGGGATCAAATAGTTCATTTAATTTAGATGCTGATATTACAACAGCAGGTGGAGCTGTTGATATTATTACAGAAAAAGGAAACCTTATATTAAAAGAGGGGATTAATGTAGCTGGTTCTGGTGCCATCTCTTTAATAGCTTCTGCTGGTTCTATTTTAAATGATATAGAGAGTTTAAATTGGCTTAAAGATGATACGGGGAAATATGATTTTGACGATAGTTTAGTTTGGGCCTTTAAAAACTTTAAATTCCAAACAGATCCAACTACAGGTGAAATAGTTGTTGCCAATGCATTATCATATGATCAATTACAAAATGGTGCCGTTTTAAGAAGTTCAGGAGGAAGTTATTTACAAACTCAAGGCTTAGTAACTCTTGAAGCAAAAAATAGTATTGGAGGAAGACCTTCAGCAGATGCAGTTGATCCAACTACTGAAACAGCTAAGCAAAAAGCTGCAAGGGAAGCCTTAGAGAAAATCGCTTTATCTATAGTTATTGATGCTTCACAACTTACAATGTATAGTGCAAATACAGATAATGTATTTGTAACAACTATGCAAGGAGTTGAAGTTTTAGGAAGTGATAAAGCTGGTTCTAAAGGTGGAACTACAAATGTAACTAGTTTAGGTGGAGTTCAACAAATCACTAATCCAATTGATGCAAGTGGAGAAGATATAGATATCACCTCTGAAGATATAGACATCTCAGGTGAAGTTAGAAGTGTTGGTGGTAATTTAAATATTAAAGTATCTGACCCTACATCTAATAAAACTGTTCATATTGGTACTACAATTGATGATACTACAGGTTCTATGTATTTAGATAGTGAGGAGATCAATTTAATCCAAGAGGGATTTAACTCTATTGTGATTGGAGATGAGACAAGTAGAAATATCATTATATTTGGGGATGAGGACGATTCTACAAATATTGATATTAACTTTAAAAACTCTTTAGTGGTTAACAATTCAAACCTAGGTGGAGAGATGTATATCTATGATAACCTAATAGGAGGAGAGGGAACATCTTTAAATATTTATGGTTCAGGGCATACTCTATACTTTGGATCAGGAAATAGTGATACTGCTATGTCATT
>Ga0208300_100145_pt1 | contig 75262 bp, 73 predicted proteins | sample 23_taG_FD_184096 | JGI IMG/M metagenome (GOLD analysis project Ga0208300, IMG submission 184096) | Marine viral communities from Cariaco Basin, Caribbean Sea - 23_WHOI_OMZ (SPAdes) (version 2) | ecosystem: Environmental > Aquatic > Marine > Oceanic | place: Caribbean Sea: Cariaco Basin...
TACGCCTTGTGGTGAATAAGACAAAAACTGTAATTGCCGCAAATAATGACACGCGCAGAAAAAATTAAAAATTGATCCTGCGCATAGTGCTCATAGTAAGTACCGATACCTGGCAAGAGCCCGGGCTCAGGTTTTCAGGCGTTTCAGCTCGCCATCCAACACCTGAACTTGGTCGTCGAGTGCTTCACCACTTTGACGTACCCGCTGTGCCAGTTCACGCAGGTCCGTAGCCGCGTCCCCGATCTGAGTCAGGTTACGGTTGATCTCCTCACTCACGGAGCTTTGCTCTTCGGCCGCCGTCGCCACTTGAGTGACGTGCTCAACGATTACTCCGATACGGTCAACAACCGTGGCCAGAGAATGGGCCGCTTCCCGGGTGCCATCTACAGCGCCGGAGGCACGATCTACACCATGCTGAATCACCGACACGGCCCCCGTGACATCGCCTTTCAACGCTTCGATCATATCGCTGATTTCGTCGGTGGATTCACGGGTTTTCGAAGCCAGACTCCGTACTTCGTCTGCCACCACGGCAAATCCACGACCTTGTTCGCCCGCTCGAGCCGCCTCGATGGCCGCGTTCAACGCCAGCAAGTTCGTCTGTTCTGCGATTCCGCGAATGACCTCGATGATCCGGTTGATCTCTTCGCTACGCTGTTCCACATGCCCAATCGCCGAACTGGCCTGCCCCATATCATTCGCCAGCGCATCAACCTCTTTAACCGCTGCGCCCAAGGTGTCTTGGGTAAACTGAATGCCGTCCCGCGCAGCACGGGCGTTATCGGCCGCTTCACCGGCAAAACCGGCCACTTCACCCGCCGCTGCGGACATTTCATTCATTGCGGTAACCACACTGTCGATATCGCCGTGCTGCTGGCCGGTCTGGTCATCAATGTCGCGACTAACCGCCCCCATATCCGTGGCCTGGGCTCGCACTTTGACATTGACCTCTTTCAGGTCACTGATCATTTCTCTCAGGCGGGCGAGGAATTGGTTGAAGCCGCCCGCGAGATCGATGAGTTCCGCATGGGTATCAATATCCAGCTCGCGCGTCAGATCACCCTCTGCACTGGCCAGATTCTGCATTCTGTCGCGGATTTCATTCAACGGTCGGGTTACCGAACGCACCAACAGAATCAACAATACAATGGCTATCAACACCACGATCGCGGCCACTACCGCCTGACGCGCAGCGGTACTCGCCACCTCTGCCGTCAATAAGTCAGTGATATCGTTCACACTGGCAAGGGCCACCTCTCGAGGTAGCTCGATCAACAATGACCACTCGCTACCCGGCAGCGTTACCTTGACCGGATGCGCAACCGCAAGCGTATGCCCGTCATCGAAATGCCCATCCGATTGATGCAGTTTGGTGAACGTCGCGGCCAGTTCGGGCAAGGCCTCCCGAAGCGGCCGACCCAGATGCTGTTGATAATGGCTGGATGCGGCAATCAGACCTCGCTCACTCAACAGCGTCACTCTCGACTCGCCGTCATACAGGCCCTTGCTCACCTGCTTCACCATGGCCTGTAACGTGGTGAGGTTGATGTCGATGCCGACGACTCCGGCGAACTGCCCCTCGCTTAACACCGGTACGATCAGGCTGGTCATCAGCTCTGAATACCCGTCCTCGATTTCGTAATCGTAGGGCTCCAGCAGGCAGGGCCGGAGAGCGTCCATCGCGCACAGGTACCACTCCGATTCGCGCTCACCAAACTCGTTGCGCGCGTCCAAATATTTTTCAGCCGGATCTTCTGTGCGGCTGAACTCAATGTCTCCCTGCGGGTTCCGGAAATACGAAATATCCAGTGTGCCTTCGTCACTGCTGTGTTCCGCGGCTCCGTCTTTGAAAAACTCATCCAACCCATCGTAGGCGTCGGGCTCAAAGTGAGCGTAAATGGCGCTAAGCTGGGACTGCTCCGCCAGAACGGCGCGAAGCGTATCTTGCAGCGCCCACCTGCTCATACGTCCAAACTTGTCGTCTTCCAGATTTTGACTGATCAGAACCCGGAGTGTTTCCGGAGTTTGGTACGCGGCTTCAAACTTACCCGCAACCAGCTCACCATACTGACCGGCAGTTGCACTCAACTGCTCCATCACAATACCCTGCACGGTATCGCGAGTATCATCAGTCAGGCGTTCCTGCAGAGATCCCAGCGACCATTGAGCCGTCAGAACAATACTGAGACTGAGTAGCAATAGCAGCGCGATCACCAGGCCGTATAGCTTGAAACGGAGCGAAAGGTGTTTCATAGAAGCCTAAACCTATTAAAGTAAGCGTTAAAACCCATAGTAGAACATGGAGCGCCCATGGCGTACCTCACCCTGTTTTTGACATCCTTTGCGGCCGCCACGCTGCTACCCGCGTATTCCGAGATACTGCTTGGCACGTTAGCCAAGCAAGGGCTGCCACTGTTCTGGCTTTGGCTCGCAGCCACCCTTGGGAACACACTGGGTTCTGTTGTTAACGGAGTTATCGGCCGGCAAGTCGATCGCTTTAAAGACAAACGCTGGTTCCCGATTAGTGAGATGCAACTGCACAAAGCCCGAAACCGCTTTAACCGGTACGGGCAGTGGTCACTGTTACTGGGTTGGCTACCACTGGGCGGGGATGCCTTGACGCTCATCGGGGGCGTGATGCGAGTGCCCTGGCTGAACTTTATTGTTTTAGTCGGAATCGGTAAAGGCCTCCGCTACGCCCTGGTCATCTGGGCGGTTGAGAAAGCCTTCGGCTAACGCTACTCAGGGTAGAGGTAACGCCGGAGAATGTCTTCCCCGTTAAACTCCGAATACAGCACCGCGATGAAGGTATAAACGCCAATCAGCTTCCGATTCAGGAATACAAATTCCTTGGGCGGCACCCGGAAGTACCGGCTGATGGCTGAACGGGCGGCCTGCCTGGCAACTCGAGACGGCAAATCACTTTGCTTCCAGCGGTATTCACCGTGGCTGTTCACGGCGTAATCCGGCCACTCACTTCGGTCTTGTGACAAGGGCTCCAGTACCGACATACAAACCGAACCGAACTTTTCGAGTACCGCTTCCGGCCACTCGCGACTCATGAAATTCAGTGTGACACCACCATCGATCACGGCTTCAAGATCACCCTCATAAGAGGCTTTGATCATCTGAATCACGGGAGCCAGGAATTCATCGGTATAGCTCTGCACAGCACCGAAATCGAGCAACACGATTTTGTCCTGCCCGCTGTCTTCGCCGGCCTCGTTGGCAATTCGGATTCGGTAATTGCCAAAGTTCGGGTCGGTCTGAATCTCGCCCCAATCGAACAGTTCCCGGAAAAACAGCTCCAGAGCCGCCTTACCGAGTTCACTACGCCGCGCCTGCGGCAAGGCGGCAACCTCGGGTGAGCTCACAGAATGGCCGTGTTCGTAGGTAGACGCGATGATGTGATCCGTCGAATATTCCTGCAGCACCCGGGGTACCACGAACCGCGGGTCCTCACCGAGCATGGCCCGGAATTTTTCGGTAGTGCGGGCTTCCAGCCGATAATCCACTTCGCGGTGCATCATCTCCCGGACTTCTTCCAGCCAGTCATTAAACTCTGGCCCAAAGCTAACCAACCGGGCGACTTTCAATAACTGAGCCACGGCGTTCAAATCACTGTCTACCGCATCCGCCACCCCCGGGTACTGAACTTTCAACACCAGTTCCAGCCCGTCGTGTTTCCGCACTGCGCGGTGTACCTGCCCCAAAGACGCGGCCCCGATAGGCTCGGGATCAACCTCTAATTCCGCCAGCCGATCAGCACCCATTTCATCCTTGAGCACTCGTTCGATAGCCGGCCACTCAAGCGAGGTGGTCTGATCTTCAAGGGTGTGGAGGGCTTCAGTGACTTGTTCCGGCAAGAAGTGTTCGCCGTACAAGGCCATTACCTGGCCAATTTTCACCACGCTGCCTTTGAGTCTGCCCAGCTCGTCTACCAGAAACCGTGACTGGTTCGAAAGCATGGCCCGATGCCGCTGATCACGAGTTTCTTTGCTGCTGAACCAGTTCGTGGCCATGTGGGAGGCCATACGGGTACCGGCAAACAAGCCGGCCTTGGTCAGTGACAGTCGGCGCTCGAAGCTGCCAGTCTTGATGCGGGAAACAGATTTTGCCGGCTTTTTGGTAGACATGAAGAACCTGTCTTAATGTGGGGTGTTCGAATATGTGGTCAGCTAAAGGTACCGCCCAACAACTCTCACGCTACATTATATCGACACGGCGCGCAGACGGCTTATCCCGTCCGCCCCGCCAGGAAGGCTATACGGGCCAATGTGTGCCGCTTTACCAGCCCTGCTTGAATTCAACGTCCTGCCCGTCTAGCCCGGCAATCAGTTCTTTTACAAGATGCTGTTCCACGTCGTACACCGACACACCCGGCACAAATTGACTGACCTGCGACATCGACATCCCGGCGTATCCACACGGGTTGATGCGAGAGAACGGCTCCATATCCATGTTCACATTCAAGGCCAAGCCGTGAAATGAGCACCCTTTACGGACCCTTAAGCCTAACGAGGCAATTTTCGCGCCGTTGACATAGACACCCGGTGCGTCAGATCGGGGGGCCGCGTCGATGTCATAGTGAGCCAAGGTACGAACGAGCGCCTGTTCAATCTCATCAACCAGTGCCCGGACACCCAACTTGCGACGGCTCAGATCAATCAGCAGGTAGACAACTAACTGGCCGGGGCCGTGGTAGGTAACCTGCCCACCCCGGTCTACCTGAATTACCGGAATATCACCCGGCAAAAGAATATGTTCAGCCTTACCGGCCTGACCCTGGGTAAACACTCGCGGGTGCTCAAGGCACCAAAGCTCATCAACCGTGGTTTCATCGCGGGAGGCTGTGAAGGATTTCATTGCCTCCCACGTTTCCATGTACGGCTGTTGCCCCAGAGAACGGACGATAAGATCTGTCATCACAGCACCATATGAACGCGGCCAGTAGCCTTCAGTTCTTCGAACAATGCTTTAAGCTGAGGTTCCCCGGTCGCCACAATCTTTACCCGAACCGAACAAAACCGACCATTGCGGCTGTCATTGACGGTTATATCAGCCCTATCAATGCCCGGCGAATGTTTCTCGACAATGGCGGCAACCACATCAATGAAATCGGGGGCAGAGTCTCCGATCACCTTAATCACGTAATCGCATGGAAACTCTATTTTCGGTGCTTTCGGCTCAGTCATGCCGCCCTGTACTCCCACGTCGTTGCGGACTATCCGCACGGTGTTAATTGAATAGTTGAATGAAGAAGAGCTTGATGGAATCCCACAGACGTTTAAACAGACCGCCCTGCTCTACCTCAGTCAGCGCCAGAACCGGCTGCTCGACCACGGTTTCACCGTCAAGCATCACCCGCACTTGACCCAGTTCCTGACCCATCTTAATGGGCGCTTTAATCACGGAATCAAGGTCCACCGTCGATTCCAGTTTATCGCGGGAACCGCGTGGAATGGTCACGTAGACATCCTCAGCCATACCAACCGAAACCTGGTCAGCCACACCGCCCCAGACATCAGCCGCCATCAGCTCCTGGCCGGCACGGAACAAGCGCTCGGTTTCATAATAGCGGAAACCGTAGTTCAGCATTTTCTGGACTTCCTGCGCCCGGGCCGCCGAGCTGCTGGTACCCATCACCGAGGCAATCAAGCGGGTATCATTTCGCTTCGCTGACGCAACAAGGCAGTAACCCGCTTCTTCGGTGTGGCCGGTTTTCAGCCCGTCCACACTGTCGTCACGCCACAGCAACGCATTGCGGTTCGGCTGACGGATGTTGTTGTAAGTAAAATGTTTCTCGGCATAGATCGGGTAGTTTTCGGGGTAATCCTGAATAATAGCCCGGGCCAGAATCGCCAGATCATACGCCGTAGAGAAGTGATCCGGTGCCGGCAAACCGGTGGCATTCCGGAAGTTGGTATTCTTCATTCCAAGCAACTGAGCTTGCTGGTTCATGATATCCACAAAGGCTTCTTCGCTACCGGCGATGAATTCCGCCAAAGCCACCGAGGCGTCGTTACCGGACTGGATGATGACACCTTTCAGCAAATCGTGAACGGTCGCAGTGGTACCTTCACGCAGAAAAGTACGTGAGCCTTCGGTGCGCCAGGCATTCACACTGATCGGTACGCTGTCCTGCATGGAGATGCGTCCCTCATCGAGCTCACGCTCAACGATGTAGGCCGTCATCATTTTGGTCAGACTCGCCGGCGGCAGACGTTCGTTGCTGTTGTGCTCCATGATCACACGGCCACTGAGCGGATCCATCAGCACCCACGAGCTGCCGGCTATTTTAGGTGCCGACGGGATCAGCACCGATTGCGCGGCCGTCTGCGCGGAGAACACTGTCAAAGACAGAGCCAGAAGAAAGATTCGAGTAAACATTTTGAAAACCATGGGTCGTTTCATTCGCTGTCAGAGGTTTGTCTTATGTGTGATCTGAACTCAAAGGGCTCAGTGTGTGTCCGTCAGGACAATGGAGTTGCCGAAACCTTTTGCCTCGATCAGGTTCTGGGCATACCGGGCATCGTCCTCATTACCAAACGGGCCCACTTGCACCCGGTGGAAGCGCCCGTTACTCGTTGAAACTTGCCGCACCCGAACCGGATTCTCAAGCTCTCGTTGAGCGCGGGCGAGCATTGCGTTTGCAGGCTCCAGACTACCAAACGCCCCGAGCTGAACAAACAACGCCTTACGGGTGCTTTCAACCGCCGGCTTTTGGGGCGCGACCGATTCCGGAGCTGGTTTCGCCATCACGGTTTCTCCATTAGGACTGTACGGCTTCCCGGCCAGGAACATAGAGCCGTCAGGTTTAACCGTAATAGCCTCCACTTCGACCCGCGCCGTGCCGCGAGATTGATAACCCAGCTTCTTGGCTGCCGCGTACGACAAGTCGATCAGCCGGTCACCGTGAAACGGCCCCCGGTCATTAACCCGAACAATCACCGAGCGACCGTTATCCAGATTGGTCACGCGGGCATAGCTCGGAATGCGCAGCGATTTATGGGCCGCCGACATGCTGTACATGTCAAACACTTCGCCATTGGAGGTTTTATGGCCATGAAACTTCTGCCCGTACCAGCTGGCGGTTCCCCGCTTCACGTATCCGTCGTTGGAATCAACTACGTGATAACTTTTGCCCCATACCTTATAGGGGGACTTGTTGCCCGCGCGGCGGGGTGCTTCGTAACGAGGCTCGGCGTCGGCCAGGCCACTGACGTCGTAATCCCCGTCAGGCGCCCGGTCTTGTTTTAGGGTGTATCGTGACGAATGGTCGACTTCTGGTGTGCTGGAGCAGCCCGTTAAAACAACGGCAACCATTACCACCCAAAAGCCTATGTTAAAAATATTCGTCATAATTGCACGCAACTCATTGTTTGATTTGTCAGAGCTTACTGACCTGCAATATTGTAACGGGTTCCCACGGGCCTTAACCATTACCGGCCAGCCATGATTCGCCAGCGTCAGGCGGTAATCATCCGGCGATGGGTGTGAATCGACATGAGCACCCCAAACGCTGCCATCAAGGTAACCCCGGAGGTTCCACCATAACTGATTAGCGGCAAGGGCACACCGACCACCGGCAACAACCCGCTAACCATCCCTACGTTGACGAAGATGTAGATAAAAAAGGTCATGGTCAACGCCCCTGCCAGCAGGCGCGCATAGGAATCCTGAGCCGACACCGCGATGTACAGGCAGCGCAGAATGATCAGAAAATACACCGCCATTAGCAGCATCATGCCAACAAAACCGAATTCCTCGGCCAGCACGGCCACGATGAAATCGGTGTGGCTTTCCGGCAAGAACTCCAGATGGGACTGGGTTCCCTGCAACCACCCCTTGCCGTCCATCCCTCCAGAGCCGATCGCCGTTTTGGACTGAATAATGTTCCAACCCGCGCCGAGCGGGTCACTTTGCGGGTCCAACAAGGTAAGAACCCGTTGCTTTTGGTATTCCCGCATCACGAAAAACCACATCAACGGTGCAGAAACTGACACCGCACCAAAAAACGCGGCTATGAGTTTCCAGCTCATACCGGCAAAAAACACAACAAAAATACCGGCTGCCCCCACCAACAACGACGTACCCAAGTCGGGCTGTTGAACAATCAGAAACATCGGAAGCAATACAATAAACAGCCCGACCATCACCCGGCCAAGGGTCGGTGGCAGGAAGTATCGAGAGAGGTACCAGGCCGCCATCATCGGGACCACCAGCTTCATTAACTCGGAAGGCTGGAACCGCGGCAGGCCCGGTATCGCCAACCAGCGCTGCGCACCTTTAGCGCCCACACCCACCAGCAACACCGCCACTAAACCGGCCAGCCCTAGCGCATACAACCAAGGCGACCAACGCCTGAACACCGCCGGGTCCAACTGAGCAAACACCAGCATTACGCCAAACGCCACCGCCAACCGGATGCCCTGCGCTTTGACAACGTCAATATTTCGGTCGGCCCCGCTGTAAAGTACAAACAGACCGCCGCCGACAAGCGTCACGAGTAGGAATAGCAAAATCGGGTCGAGGTGCAACACGTCCCAGATGCTCCGCGACCGCCCCAATCCCGCATCCGTCTTGGCGCCTAACAAATCGTTCCCCAGCCCCATTAGTGTGCACTCCCGTTCCGGGACACCTGGCCCAGCATCTGGCTTGCCTCTGCCGCGGGGAACTCTTCCAGCCAGGCATCAAACAACCCACGGGCAACGGGTGCGGCAACGCTGCTGCCGCCACCGCCGTTTTCGACAATGATGGCGACGGCAATCTTGGGGTCGTCCGCTGGTGCAAAACCGACGAACAGCGCATGGTCGCGCAGTCGCTCTCGAACTTCTTCCGCATCGTACTCTTCGTCTTGGCCCAGGCTAAACACTTGCGCAGTACCGGTTTTTCCTGCCATTCGATAGTTGGCACCCCGGCCAGTCCGGCGCGCCGTGCCTTTCGCCCCATGCATGACTTCTTCCATGGTATCAACGACGTATTCCCAGTTCTCCGGATCTTTCAACACCAGCGGGTTGTGGGTTTCTTCAGGCAAAAACTCATCCGCTGACCGTTCGCCGCGGATATCCTTGAGCAGACGAGGTTCAACCCACTCCCCCCGATTGGCCACCAAAGCGGTGGCTGTAGCCAGCTGTAGTGGCGTGGCCAGAAAGAACCCCTGACCAATCCCCATATTCACGGAATCTCCGGGATACCAACGTTCATCACGCATGGCGCGCTTCCAGTCATCAGATGGCAGCAAGCCACTCAAAGCACCGGAAACATCCAACGTTGCGTCTTCCCCAAAACCAAACGCGGAAAGATATTTGTGCATCGTATCAACGCCCATTTCGACAGCCACATCGTAAAAATAGACATCGCAAGACTGCGCCACTGAATCTTTCAGGTCGACCCAGCCATGGCCAGAGCGCTTCCAGTCACGATACCGGCGACCGCCTTCTCGCAGCTGGTAGTATCCGGGGTCCCAGATTTTTCGGTCACGGGTTGTTACTCCGCTGTCCAAAGCGGCTACCGCCATCATTGGCTTAATCGTAGACCCCGGCGGATATTGTCCTCTCAGCGCACGATTAAAAAGTGGCTTGTCGATGCTTTCACTAAGCGCACGATAGTCCGCCACACTGATCCCTGTGACAAACTTATTGGTATCAAAACCGGGCACACTTGCCAGTGCCAGAATGCCACCTGTAGCTGGCTCAATCGCGACGATGGCTCCGCGCCGCCCTTCAAGCAACTCATGGGCTTTGCGCTGCAAACGCAGATCGAGATGCAACTCCAGATCTGCACCGGGTACCGGATTTTCGCGCTCTAGTACACGCAAAATCCGTCCACGGGCGTTTGTCTCAACGTGTTGGTAGCCAACCCGGCCATGCAGGACTTCTTCGTAAAAACGTTCAATCCCGGATTTGCCAATGTAGTTGGTGCCTGCGTAGTTGACCGGATCGATCCGGTTCAGTTCTTCGCGATTGATACGGCCAACGAACCCCAGGGCATGAGCCGTGAGGTCGCTATGAGGGTAATAACGAACCAGCTCTGCGGTGACTTCCACGCCCGGAAACTCATGCCGGTGTACCGCCATCGTGGCAATATCCGCTTCACCAAGGTCATAAAACAGGGGAATTTCCTGGAAAGGTCGCCGTGGCTCGTTCAAGCGTTTCCTGAAGCGTTCGAGGTCTTCGTCTGCGATTTCAATGATGCCGCCCAAACGCGCCAGAGTTTCGTCAATAGGGGCGGCCCGCTCGGGCACAATGGTCAGACTGAAGACCGGGCGGTTTTCCGCCAGCAACTCGCCATTTCGGTCATAAACCAAACCACGAGGTGGCGGCACTGACTGCACCTGCACGCGGTTTTTATCAGACAAGGTGGTGTAGATGTCGTGCTCAACGACCTGCAACTGATACATGCGGGCTAGTAATCCGGTCATCAGAAGCATGACAAACAGCAACATCACTAAAGCGCGACGCTGAAATAACCGGCGCTCTGCCGCGGTGTCTTTGAATTCACCCCAAGCCATAGCTCGCCCTAGGCCCGGTGGTATGGATGATTACGTGTGATCGACCAGGCACGGTACAGCTGCTCAGCTAGCAGAATACGCACCAAAGGGTGAGGTAAGGTAAGGGGGGAAAGTGACCATTGTTGATCGGCCCGCTGCCGGCAAGCGTCGGCGAGCCCATCCGGGCCACCCACCAGAAAAGACACGTCCTGGCCATCTTGCTGCCAGCGTTCCAGCTGGCTGGCAAGTTTTTCCGTTGACCACGGCCGGCCGCCCACTTCCAACGCAACCACCCGATCCCGCTGACCTACAGCGGAAAGGATCGAATCGCTTTCACGCTGCATAAGTCTTGGGATATCAGGGTTTTTGCCGCGGTGAGGCATGGCAATTTCAGTCAACTCGAGGGGCAGCTCCGGTGGCATCCGGCGCGCATAATCGTTATACCCCGCAGTGACCCAGTCGGGCATCTTCTGCCCCACGCAGATCAATCGCAGGCGCATGATTATTCGCTGCCTGCCGCACCAGCGTCCGGAGCATCACGCCAGAAGCGTTCCAGATCGTAGAATTCCCGGGCCGCTGGCATCATCAAGTGCACAACCACATCGCCCAGATCGACAAGAATCCAGTCACTGCCCGGCGCACCTTCTACGTTATTCGCCCGCATGCCTTGCTCTTTGGCTTCGATAACCACGGAATCAGCCAATGATTTCACGTGTCGGCTGGAGGTACCCGATGCGAGGACCATAAAATCAGTAACGCTGGTACGATCACGAACATCAACCACGCTGATGTCTTGCGCTTTGATGTCTTCCAGCGCGTTTACGACCAGATCTTTCAGTTGTTCTGCCTGCATAATTACCCTGTGTTCCGGGCGCTGGCCCAGATGGCCGCCCGATTAGTGATATTCAAGCGCGATTGTAGCACTAAAAGTTTCTGTCGGGGCAGGCACCGTACAGGCCGTGCTCATGAATTCTCTGCAAGACAGAATCGGGCAACAGGTAACGCGGTGAATGCCCGCAGGAAATTCGCTGGCGGATCCCGGTTGCGGATATCTCAATTAACGGTGCGTCAAACTCAAGAATCTTGCCCGCAGGCGCCTGCCACAGATCTTTTGCCGTGGCGGCACGATGTTCTTCAAGCAAGCGTTTCGCCACACTCCCCTCGGGTAAATCCGACCCGGGGCGTTTAACCACAATGATGTGCGCCAAGGCGGGAATGTCCTGCCACTCACGCCACCGGTCAAAACTGGCGAAGGCATCGGTGCCGACCAGCATCACCAAAGGCTCGTCGGGGCCAATGTCCTGTCGCAGTTGTCGCAACGTATCGGCAGTATACGATGCCCCGGCGCGCCGCAATTCCCGATCATCCACACGCAATTTTGCTTCACCCTCTATCGCAAGAGCGATCATCTCGAGCCGCTGAGCGGAGCTTGCATCGGTATCACCACGATGAGGTGGAATGTGGCAGGGCACCAGATTCACCTGCGGCACCTGCAGCACTTCAGCTACCTCGAGCGCTAAACGCAGGTGTCCGTGGTGGATCGGGTCGAAGGTGCCGCCGTAGATAACGTGCATCAATCAGGCCCGGATGTGACCATCACCAAAGACTACGTATTTCTGAGACGTCAAACCATGCAGCCCAACCGGGCCACGGGCATGGATCTTGTCGGTGGAAATACCGATCTCGGCGCCCAGCCCATATTCGAACCCGTCAGCAAACCGTGTCGAGGCGTTGACCATCACCGAACTGGAGTCTACTTCGGTCAGGAAACGGCGGGCTCTTGTGTAGTTTTCGGTAATGATGCTTTCGGTATGCTGAGAGCTGTAGCAGTTGATGTGGTCTATAGCCCCGTCCAACCCCGCTACAACCCGCACTGCGAGAATCGGCGCAAGGTACTCTTCGTGCCAATCCTCTTCACTCGCGGCAACTATGCCCGGGAGAATCTTTTGCGTTTGCTCACAGCCCCGCAGTTCCACGCTTTTCGCTTTAAATTCTGCCGCCAGCAACGGCAACAGGTCTTCGGCAATTTCCACGTCCACCAGCAGGGTTTCCATGGTGTTGCAGGTGCCGTAGCGATGGGTCTTGGCATTGATGGCAACTTTCAGAGCCTTCTCGGGATCAGCGTGGCTGTCGATGTAGACGTGGCACACGCCATCGAGGTGTTTGATCACCGGCACTTTGGCATCCCGGGAGATACGTTCAATCAGGCCCTTCCCGCCCCGAGGTACAATGACATCGACATACTGCGGCATGGTAATCAATTCGCCCACGGCATCCCGGTCTGTGGTTTCAACGACTTGGACGGCGGTTTCGGGCAAGCCTGCCGCCGCCAACCCCTGAGCAATACACGCGGCCACGGCTTGATTGGAATGGATAGCTTCAGAACCGCCACGAAGAATGGTCGCATTGCCGGATTTCAGGCACAGGCTGGCGGCTTCAACGGTCACGTTCGGGCGCGATTCGTAAATAATGCCAATCACCCCCAGAGGCACCCGCATCTTGCCGACTTGAATGCCAGACGGACGATAGTTCATGTCCGTGATCTCGCCCACCGGATCTGGCAAGGTTGCCACTTGTTTCAGACCTTCGATCATCGTATCGATGCGCGCGGGGGTCAGCTCTAACCGATCCAGCATGGCAGCATCCAATCCGTTCGCCCGCCCGTTTTCCAGATCTTTCTGGTTGGCCTGCGCAAGCTCCGACCGGGCCCGATCAAGTGCGTCTGCGGTGGCTGAAAGCGCGTGATTTCTCACGTCCGTTGACGATCTGGCAACTTCTCGCGCGGCGGCCCGAGCCTGCTGGCCCAGCTGCGTCATGTACGCTGCAACGTTCATTGATTTACCTTTTTATTTGCAAGCTGAATCTAAAACCGGTGGGTTACTTTACCTTTCCCGTTTCAAGTCCGCACCCCAAACGACTATTATACCGCTGCACAAGATTTAATATTCAACGGATGTGCCGGTATAGGACTGTCACCATGCCCCAGTTGGCTGAAAAATTTCTGCCCAGCAAACTCTCGAAAATAGGCTTTGTCGTTCTGGCGCTGACCGCGATGGGCTTTGCCGCTTTGCGAGAACCACTAGCGGCAGCCGCGGCGGCGTCCACCGCGGGTTTGTTTCTGACCGGCATGCACGGCAACCGCCGCAGACAATCTATGCCGTGGCCACAGCTGCGCATCCTGTTTTTTGTTACCCTGAACTTAGCCCTGTTTACCGCACTATGGCGCGGCCCCTGGGCGTTGAGCCACTGGTTGTACGCCCTGCCCCTGATCACTTTCGGTTTTGTTCCGGCTTATCTCGCAACCATTATCACCATCGTTGGCGCTATCTTGACAATGTCCAGCACCCAATGGCTTATCACACTACCCGACCGGCACCAGATGATCAGCGCCTTTGTGCTCTCGACACTGCTTGGGGCCATCCTGATCTTTTTGCAAAAATACAAAGACCGTCAACTCAAGCCATTACGGCGCACCGACCAGCTGACTCAAGCGGCTAGCCGAGAGTACTTGTCGGCGGATCTACACAAGGAAATACAGCGCAGCGAACGGGAAGGTACACACCTTTCGGCCATGGCGATCGGGCTGGACACTCACCTGGGCGACACCGCGCCAGATGCCGACATCAGTGCGATTCTGCCCCGTATCGGGCGTTATCTGCACTCTCAGCTTCGGGATTTCGACACCTATTACCGCATGGCTGATTTACAGTTTCTGGCAATACTGCCGGGCACCAATACGGCGGAAGCGGCAGATACCGCAGACCGCATCCGCAATGGCCTCTGCACGTTGATGGCCTCTCACGGCCTGAAGCTGACCGTCAGCGCTGGCGTTGCCGGCCTCAACATTGGCGACGATGCCGACAGCTTGCAGATCAGTGCGTCCAATGCCCTGCGGCGCGCTCAACAACAAGGTGGCAACCGCACGCAGACCTACAGCAATCCGGTGCCCAGTGACCTTGCAGAAACCAAGGGAGCTACCCAATGACCGAAACCCGGCTACGAACCTGGTCACACAGCACGGCTTACACGTTGTCGGCCATTTTTATCAGTGCGCTGGCATTTCAGAATCTGCGCTATGGCTTTTACCAGCTGTTTTATCTCGCGTTGATGATGGCGACACTGCTGTTCGCAGGCCTGGTCTATACCTTGGTGTCCCGCCGCCAGCAGCTGTCGGCCCCGGGGCATCTGGTCATTCTCAGTCTTCTGAACATTGGGCTATTCGTTTCTTGCTTGACGCTTGACGCGCCGGGTATCAGCCACTGGGCCATGCCGCTACTGGTGCTTAACCTGACGATCTTGCCGCTGCGACAAGGACTCGCGCTGTCGGCGCTATTAGTCGCAACCGTGTCGATATCCTTGTGGTTCAGGCAACCGCTCGCTGACGCGCTGATTTCCAGCTCGGGGTTGGCTCTCATGCTGGCAGTGGTGGGCTTCTATATCTGGGGTTACGACTACATGGCTCAGTCTGCGCAAAACCTTTCCACGACCGATCCCGTTACCGGCGCTCACAACGCCCGTTTTCTTGATGAAACCCTGCAAAAAGAAATCAGCCGCGCCATTGCCACCGGACACCCGCTGTCTGTTGTCAGCATCGGCCTGAACCACGCAGAAGAAGTTCGGGATTTGCACAGCAAAACCGGGCTGCAGACTTTACTCAAGAATATGACCGAGCATCTGTTCGAAACCATTCGAACCGGCGATACCCTCTACACCGTCAACGAATCCGAGTTCTTCCTGATCCTGCCGTTCACACCAGAGGAAGGCGTGCGGGTGATCGCCGAACGCATTCGCCGCAACCTCGTTGAGCACGACTGGCCGGAAGTTGGCAAAGTATCCGTTAGCCTGGGCTGCACCACCCGCGGGAATGGCGACACCAGCACTTATTCATTGCGCTCCCGCGCGACAAGTGCCATGGAAGAAGCCCGTACAAGAGGTGCCAACTCGGCCTGGTTTAGCCCCGGAGAACCTGTTAAAGCATGACTGAAACCTGGCTTAACGAGGCAACCGCATGGGTTGCCGCCAACCCGGGTTGGCTGGCGTTGGCCCTGGCGGCAACCGCTTTTATTGAATCTCTCGCCGTGGCGGGCATTATTGTGCCCGGCGTGGCCATGTTGTTTGCGTTTGCAGCTTTAGCCGGAAAATCCGGTATGCCGCTGGCGGAAGCACTGGTCTGGGCCGGCGTAGGCGCCGTGGCGGGCGATGTGCTGAGCTTCGCCATCGGCCGTTTGCTTCAAGGGCGCTTACATTCGGTGTGGCCGCTGAGCCGTTACCCCAAACTGTTAGCCCGCGGGGAAGCATTTTTCCATGCTCACGGCGGTAAAAGCGTCATTATCGGGCGTTTTGTCGGCCCGATACGCCCGATCATCCCCTTGATTGCCGGTGCCTTCTATATGCCCTGGCAACGGTTCATCGTATTTAATCTGCTGTCCGCGGTTGGATGGGCATTGACTTACATCCTGCCCGGCTATCTTGTTGGTGCAGCACTCGCGACCGGCATCAAACCACCGCCCCATTTCTATTTGGTTCTTGGCATCAGTGGCGCGGCACTGCTCGTTGTCTATCTCATTGCCCTTCGGATGCGGCTGGGCCTTGGGGAAGGCAGCCGCCTTTATCACTGGCTGGAAGCACGAATGGCCTCCTACGACGCCACCCACCGGTTCTGGCGTTTATACACGAGCGCCCGCCCCGCTCGTCGTGGCGAATTTCCGCTGCCGTCTCTGATGATGGCCACCACGGCCTTGGCGCTCTTCCTGATCCTTGCCCAGTTAGTCACACTGAGCGGTCACTTGTTCTTGCTGAATCAGCTGGTCAGTGAATGGTTTCAACTGCTCCGGCAGCCGCTACTGGACCTGCCGATGATCGCGTTCACGCTTGCTGGCGACCCGCCTGTTTTAGTCGCAGCGGCCATTTTGGCCACGGCATGCCTTGTGTTCCGAGGCTACTACGCGGCCGCCATCCACATTGTCGTCGCAGCGCTGCTAACCATTGTCAGTGTCTGGCTGCTCAAGGCCGGCATTGGCATAAGCCGCCCGGACCACGTGCTCAGCCCCCCTGAGTCTGGCGCTTTTCCAAGCGGACACACGGCCGGCACGACGGTTCTGGTGACGCTGGCGGCCAGCTTTATCGCCGGCGAAAACGCCCAGAAACAACGCTGGCAAAGCTATGTGTTGCTGTCGTTACCGCTGATTCCTATAGCGCTCAGCCGTCTATACCTCGGGGTACACTGGTTCACCGACGTTGTGGGGGGATTTTTTCTGGGGCTGGCGATTACCGGACTTATCAGAGCGAGCTATAGCCGTTATGACCGGGTCCCGATCAAGGCTGAGGCAGTGTCTTGGATTGCACTGGTCATCTGGCTGGTATTTGGCGTTTTTTACATCAGCGAGCAGTGGGATCTGGCCATGCAGAGCTACGCACCAAAACTTTAACCTTCGCCGTCAAGCGCTTCCAGTAATCGTTGGAGCCGGTCGAGACGTTCCAGTGGGTCCTGCAACTCGGCCAAACGTTGTTTTTCAGGTGTATCCAACGGCAATAATTCCGTAAGACGCCATCCGACATGGCGCGCATCGTCGAAATCCACTTTCATGTCGAGGTTCTTTATTGCGGGGTGTCTGAACAAGGCCCGGAGCACCGAAGGCAACTCATGATAGCGTTCGGGCACATCGCTCTCGGCCTCCGCCATCAAGCACTCCACGTCACCCAGATTCAAACCGTCTGCCTGTCGCCAGGTGCGAACCACCGTCACCTTGCTCTCGCCTTCCACCGTAATGCCTAACAATCCGTTGTCCAGCTGCTGGAAGTCGATGATGCGTACGTAGGTGCCGATGTCGTAAAAGGCCGCCGTTCGTGAGGTTTCGGGGCCGTCCTGCAAGAGCACAATCACGAATCCGCGATCTTCTTTCAGGCATCGGCTCAACATGTCGATGTATCGAGGCTCAAACAGCTGCAACGGAATGCGCCCTTGCGGCAAAACGACGGAATTCAGCGGAAATATAGGCACATTCATATGGGTTTCAATCACTGCAAAGCAGACCCCGATTGCGTGTTAATTTAACGGCCAGACAAAAGCTTCTGAGCTTCATTTACCCGATCGCGCGCTTCACTGAGCACTTGCAGACTGCGGGATGCGTTGAGCTCCAGCTCACCCAGACGACGCCAGGCGGGTACCTGATCAAAAGCCGGCAGGCCGGAGCTCTTACTAGAACCAATCATGGCGTGCATTTGCGCGACAATCACAATATCCACAAGCTGCGGCGAAGGTTCGCGGCACTCATAGCTCCAATCTTCGGCATAGCGGGCCGCTTCGATGAAATTTTTAGGGAACGACCAGTTCTCCAGAACCGCACAACTGACATCGGCCCGCAGCTCCGTGATCGCATGCTGCAGGTTCTTTTCGTCTGCAAACAGATTGACATGCTTCTCAGCCTGTACCAGCACCGGCACCACGCCAACATCGTGCAACAGCCCGGCCAGCATCGCCTCTTCCGGGTTCACGCCAGTGGCGTGGTCGGCCAACACCCAACACAAGGCAGCCACCTCGCGCGAATGCTGCCACAAGGCTTCCATCTCTTTCTTCAACGCGGGTTGCTGAGACTTGAACACCTCGCGCATGGCAAACACTGTCACCAACTGCCGCGTGGTTCTCATGCCCAAGCGAACCACTGTTTCCTGCACACTTCGAACGTCGCTGAAGCCTCGGTACAACGGACTGTTACAGGCCCGAACCAGTTTCGCCGCCATCGCCGGATCAGACGACACAGCGCCAGCCACCTCGGTTGCACCGGTTTCTTCGCGCTCAACAAGCCGGCGAACTTTCCAGGCGACGTCCGGCACACTCGGCAGTTGTAACTGATTCGACCGCAGCTCCGCATAGAACTCCATCAACAACTGGTGCTCTTCACTTTGCCCGACTTCATCGAGTGTTGACGCAATGCCATCCTGCGTCACGGGTGCGTCGCGCAATAGCTGATTGAGGGTTTCCTGCTCAACCACCAGAAACTCACACGGTTCCAATGCCTTGACGTCATACATTCTGGGCTGAAGCCGGGCAATCGGGTTAACCGCCTTGTCTGTCCCGGCCTGAATTTCCGAATGCCGGCCATCATGAGACGCCAACTGCACCGAGCCGGAAATCAAAAAGTAATCCAACCCGTCCCGCACGCCACGTTCGAGGATTTTCGCCCCCCGTTTAAAGGCGCGGCGCTCGGCGCGGTTGGCCAATACCACCAACTGCCCGTCTGTCAGCCGGCCAAGGGGGTTGAAGTCTTTCAATCGACGAAGCGTTAGCCGTTCCTGGCTTCCCATAAACAAACTCTCGAAATAATGAATACCGTTGTTACACATTGTAATCACACACAGCCAAAACAGCCATGCGAACGCGCCGAATCTGGTATCCTCTGGTATCGACTGCGTTAACTATAGCCTTAACAAGATCAATCGGGAGAGAAAAGCACATCATGCCCCAGTATCGTTCGCACACATCGACAGCCGGCCGGAACATGGCTGGAGCTCGCGCCCTATGGCGTGCAACCGGTATGAAAAATGAGGATTTTGGCAAGCCGATTATTGCCGTTGTTAACTCGTTCACCCAGTTTGTACCGGGTCATGTTCACCTGAAAGATCTGGGCCAGCTGGTCTGCCGCGAAATTGAAGAAGCCGGCGGTGTCGCCAAAGAATTCAACACCATCGCGGTTGATGACGGTATCGCCATGGGGCACGACGGCATGCTGTACTCCCTGCCGTCCCGTGAAATCATCGCCGACTCGGTCGAGTACATGGCCAACGCGCATTGCGCCGATGCGCTGGTGTGTATTTCCAACTGCGACAAAATCACTCCGGGCATGCTGATGGCCGCCCTGCGCCTGAACATTCCCGCTATTTTTGTTTCCGGCGGACCGATGGAAGCCGGTAAGACCAAGCTGTCCGAAAACAAGCTTGATCTGGTCGATGCCATGGTGATCGCCGCCGACCCGACCGCCAGCGACGAGAAAGTGGCCGAATACGAGCGCAGCGCCTGCCCGACGTGCGGCTCTTGCTCCGGCATGTTTACCGCCAACTCCATGAACTGCCTGGCCGAAGCCATTGGTCTGGCGCTGCCGGGTAACGGCTCGATGCTGGCCACCCACGCCGACCGCGAGCAACTGTTCCTGAAGGCAGGCCGCCAGATTGTTGAGAACACCCGGCGTTACTATGAGCACGATGACGACAGTGTTCTGCCGCGCAGCATCGCCTCACTGGAAGCGTTCAAGAACGCCATGGTTATGGATATCGCCATGGGTGGTTCAACCAACACCATCCTGCACCTGCTTGCTGCCGCTCAGGAAGGCGAAGTGAACTTCGACCTCGCCGACATCGACCGCCTGTCCCGGGAAGTGCCTCAGCTGTGCAAAGTGGCACCGAACTCTCCGAAATATCACATGGAAGACGTTCACCGCGCCGGCGGCATCATGGGTATTCTGGGCGAACTGGACCGCGGAGGGTTGATCAACACCAACCTGCCAACCGTCCACAGCAAGACCATGAAAGAAGCTCTCCAGACCTGGGACATCATGCAGTCGCCCACACCGGAGGTGATCGAATTCTACAAAGCTGGCCCTGCGGGCATCCCGACCCAGACCGCGTTCAGCCAGAGCACTCGCTGGCCAAGCCTCGACGGTGACCGCGAAAACGGCTGCATCCGTTCGGTTGAAAACGCCTACTCATCCGAAGGCGGCCTTGCCGTGCTTTACGGCAACATCGCCCTAGACGGCTGCGTGGTGAAAACCGCCGGTGTTGATGAAAGCATTTTTGTCTTCGAAGGTAAGGCCAAAGTGTTTGAAAGTCAGGACACTGCCGTCGCCGGCATTCTCAACGATGAGGTCAAGTCTGGCGATGTGGTGATCATTCGCTACGAAGGCCCTCGCGGTGGCCCCGGCATGCAGGAAATGCTCTACCCCACCAGCTATCTGAAATCCAAAGGGCTGGGTAAAGAGTGTGCGTTGTTGACCGATGGCCGGTTCTCGGGCGGTACCTCTGGCTTGTCTATCGGCCACGCCTCTCCCGAAGCGGCGGCCGGCGGCGCGATTGGCCTGATCGAAGACGGCGACACCATTCTGATCGATATTCCCAACCGTTCGATCAACGTTCAGTTGAGCGACGAAGAGTTGAGTGAGCGTCGCCGCAAGCGTGACGCCAAAGGTTGGAAGCCGGAGCAGCCCAGAGAACGCAAGGTTTCGTCCGCACTTAAGGCCTACGCCCTGCTGGCAACCAGTGCCGACAAAGGTGCAGTCAGAGACACATCCAAACTGGACTGACTCGCCCCGCCAACAAAAAAGCCCGGATCATTAAGAGCCGGGCTTTTTTGCATCAGACGGGCAGCTCACCAGAGCGACCAAGTATCGTCGTCTTCCTCTTCTTCCGCTTTCTCAGCTTTCTTGGTAGCCGGTTCAGCAACGGCTTTCGCTGGCTCAGCGGTTTTGGCCGATGCCGGAGCGGCGCTGCTGACACTTGTTGAGGCGGCCTGCCGGACAGGAACCATTCCCAGCACCTTTTTCGTTTCCTCAGTGACCATGCCGTTGGCTTTCAACCCTTGTTCTTCCTGAAAGCGAACCAACTCTGCGCGCGTGTTGTCGTCCATGGTCGGACTAACATTTGTGATGTTATAACCAGCCCCATATAGCGCATGTTTGAGGGCAACCGTGTCGTTAGCCTGAGCGGCCGAAGCCAGCCCCGCCATCGTGATTGCTCCAACCAGCAGCGTCGATTTTCCGAAATGGCGTGCAACTTTTTTCATGGTTCTCACCTACCTTACTCCTGATACCTTGAGGTACCTGTTTCGTTATTATGTTGTGGCGCACAGTCTAGTTACGACTTCAAAAACCGTAACATATTTTACATCTCAGAACCGTGTTCGCTGTTCCGTTGTTGCGTCTCTTCTTCCGCCCCTTCACTGAACTCACGGATAAAAATGCCCCAAAACGCCATGAACAAAGCCGCAACCAAAGGCCCCATAACAAAGCCGTTAATACCAAACATGGCAATGCCGCCCAGCGTTGACAGCAGCACCAGATAATCCGGCAATTTGGTGTCGCGCCCCACCAAAATCGGCCGCAATAGATTATCAGCCAAACCAATCACCACCACACCAAACACCGTGAGCACGACCGCGGAGACAAGATCGCCGACCGCCGCCAGATAAATAGCCGCCGGCACCCAGACAATCGCAGCGCCAACCGCAGGCAACAACGACACGACCGCCATCACCACGCCCCACAGCAAGGCACCGGTAATGCCGAGCACCGCAAAAATAATTCCACCCAGCGCGCCCTGAACGATGGCGATCAACAGGTTGCCCTTAACCGTTGCCCGGGTCACCTCGGCAAACTTCGCAAACAGCAAACGCTCTCGCTCATCGCCCAGCGGCAATGCCTTGATCATCAATTCGACCAGCTTGCTGCCGTCCCGAAGCAGAAAGAACGCCAGATAAATCATCAACGCAAGCCCGAGGAAGAACTGAAACGTGTTCTGCCCCAACCCTAATGCCTGCTTGGCCAGAAACTGGCTGCCTCCCAAAAAGGCATTCACCGCCCGGTCCCTAAGCTCAGCAACGTTGATATCGAATTGCGCCAGAAGCGACTGGATAGCCGGGAATGATTTATTGACCTGATCTATGTATTCGCCCGGGCGAATCTCGCCGTCCTGTATTTTCTGATAGATGCCGACGCCTTCTCCGATCATCGCTGTGCCGAGGATCAAAACCGGGATAACGACGATCACCAAACAGACAAAGAGCGTGATCAACGCATTGGTATTGGGCCGGTCACCCAATCGCCTATGAAGGATCTGCTGCACAGGGTGAAAGATCAATGCAATTGCAACAGCCCAAAAAATGGGGCCAAAGAACGGCTTCATCAGCAGAACGAATGCTAACGAAACGCCCACCAGCATCGCCAGAAAAGTTCGTGTTTCAAGCTTGGCGTACATATCAGTTCAGACCTACAAACAGGAGTACAAAGGGAAGCTAAGACTACCACGACAGCGTGGCCACTGTAGCCAACTTCGCGTTATAGTTGATGGTTATTGACCAACCATTGAATTCGTTATGCCACTGCCTTCTGAAAACTTCAGCATTGAGACGGCACTCGACGCAGCCATCGAATTGCGACGAGTGCTCGCTGCCCGCATGCATCGCCGTAAAGTGATGGGCCAGGAGGTGCTCGTGCCCGGCCAGTTGGGAGAAGCTCTGCAGCTTCCAAAAATCATCAGCCGACTAACCAGCAAACAGCAGCGCTATCGCGAGATGGGATTGAACGATTTCCAGGAGCTCTGGCCAACCCTCTCGGCCCGCACCCGGGAAAAAGTATTGGATGCTATCGGCTGGTATGACCCAAAAGAACTTGATTGGGACGACAAACGATCCAACCGGCGCCCCATGATCGACTCGAACGATGACCCGGATTGACAACCCCGAGCACCAAAACGGCGCAACAAGACAAGCCCGGATTCAAACTCACAACGCTCTGTTACGCAACTCAAACAAACAAACGTTTCATCTGTTCTATGCTGGATGCCTAAGATTGTCATCCGACAGTCGCGCACCCAATCAGTTAGGATAGTCGATGGCATGCGTATCCTGAGAACCGACGAAGCACGCTTCGAAGGCCTACCGGATTACCCGTTTCTTCCGAATTATCAAGAGGTCGAACCCGGCCTGCGAATGCATTTCGTGGACGAGGGGCCGGTAAACGGAACACCCGTGATTATGTTGCACGGCGAGCCCACGTGGTCGTATCTATATCGGCATATGATTCCGGTTGTCGCCGCGGCGGGTCACCGGGTTCTGGCGCCCGATCTGATCGGTTTCGGAAAATCGGACAAACCCATCGCGTTAGGCGACTACACCTACGATAACCATCTGCGATGGTTGTCCCACTGGCTGGAAACGCTCGACATCCGGGGAGCGACACTGGTTTGTCAAAACTGGGGTTCGTTGCTTGGCTTACGATTGGCGACAGATCATCCGGGCAGATTCAATCGAATCATCGTCGGAAACGGCATGCTGCCAACCGGCGAAGCTCGAGTGCCGACCGCATTCAAAGTCTGGAAAGCCTTTGCCAGCCGAAGCCCATGGTTTCCGGTTAGTAAAATGGTACAACTCGGCACCGAAAGAGCATTGTCCAAGCGGGAATTGGCAGCTTACGAAGCACCTTTCCCAAGGGATGAATACAAAGGCGGAGCCCGTGCCTTTCCGGCACTGATCCCGACCTCTCAGGCAGATGCCTCCGGTGCTGCAAACCGCGAAGCGTGGCGAAAACTTGAAAAGTGGCGCAAACCGTTCATTACCTGCTTCAGCAGCGGTGACCCGATCACCCGAGGCGTTGACCGTCAGATGCAACGCCGCATACCGGGCGCCCACGGGCAACCTCATATGACCCTGCCCGGTGGCCACTTTCTGCAGGAAGATTCACCGAACGCGTTTGCCAGAGTGATCATTGACGCTCTGAAACACGAGCTGGCTGCCTGACGATAGCCATCCCCTATTTAACCAAAGACAGTAACCGCCTGACGGCTCAGGGCAACCAGCTCTCCGCTGGAGGTCCAAATACCCGCATGGGTGTGTCCGTAGCCTGAACCCGCCTGATCCACCGTAGCCCGATACAACAACCAGTCACCCGGTTCCACCACAGGCCTGGGGTGTACAATCTCCAGATTCCAGCTCAGTGAGCTGGCCGGAGCTGGTCCTTTCAAGTGGGGCAGGATAGCCGGCGGCCATGCGTCGGCCAACGCAATAATGTGGGCATCTGTCATCGCATCCGGTGCTTCCCGGAATTGCATCCAGCCGCCCATTTCTCGTCCACCTTTGCCGGAAAATGGCATGTTCCCGAACGCCCAGCGCATTTCAATGTGCTGGGTAAATTCCGGAGTTACACCTTTTATGTAGGGCAACTCCTGACATTCTGCAGCGGGTTTGGCTGTCGGCCCCGGCTCCGGCGTTACCTGCACGGCCGATTCACGGTCACCACCAAAACTCGCCAGACAAACCAGGCGAGGCTCGCCGTTTTGCACAATACGCCCGGTGACCTGGGAGGCAGCTTTCCCTTCCCGCAGCAATTCCACTTCAAATAACGCAGGAACGTCTGGCTCAACCGGTCCGACAAAGGATACCTGCAACGCCCGAACCGCCCGCCCTGCAGCTACTTTGGAGGCCATCACTTCATAGGTCAACGCAGCAACCACGCCGCCAAAGCTGGCCCGCCCCTGGCCCCAGCTCGCCGGGATAACCACTTCAAGACCGTGGCGCGCGCCTTTCAAAAGCTCGTCAAACTTCATACCCACTCTCCAACCGTTAGCCTGCAAACATCGGAGATTGCCCAACTTCGCGCCCGCTGGCAAGACACCCGCCCCGGCAACTACCTACCTGACCTACAGCATAAAATATGTCAATAGAACCACAAAACGACTATAATCCTCGAAAATCATGCATTGCGTTTGCAATGTCATATCCTCCGAATACCGAGTACATTCATGTCAGAATTGTCTTTTGCCGAACTGGGGCTGGATCCAGCTGTCCTGGAAGCCGTATCCTCCGTTGGCTACGAAACACCATCGCCCATTCAGGCACAATCCATTCCCGCCCTTATGGCCGGCAACCACTTGCTGGGTGTTGCCCAGACCGGCACCGGAAAAACGGCAGCGTTCGCCCTGCCCTTGTTGAGCCGTATCGACCCGAGCGTTGCCCAGCCGCAGATTCTTGTGTTGGCACCTACACGGGAACTGGCCATCCAGGTAGCCGAGGCCTTCACTACCTACGCCAGCAAATTCCGCCAGTTCCACGTTCTACCGATTTATGGCGGTCAGGATTTCTCTCCGCAAATCCGTGGATTGAAACGCGGCGCTCAGGTAATCGTCGGCACGCCCGGCCGTATGCTGGATCACCTGCGTAAAGGCACCTTGCGACTGGAAAACCTGCGGGCCCTGGTTCTCGATGAAGCCGACGAAATGCTGCGCATGGGCTTTATCGACGACGTTGAGGCGATTCTGTCCAAAACACCGCCCAACTGTCAGCGCGCTCTGTTCTCGGCCACCATGCCGCCGCAGATCAAGAAAGTTGCCCAGACGTACCTGAAGAACGCCACTGAAGTTCGCATTGAAAGCGAAACACGCACGGTTGAGCGCATTGCTCAGTTTGTACTGCCGGTCTATGCGGAGCGCAAACTCGACGCTCTGACCCGCATCCTGGAAGTCGAACCATTTGACGCTGCGATTATCTTTGTTCGCACCAAAGCGGAAACCACGTTGCTCGCCGAAAAGCTGTCGGCCCGTGGCCACGCCGTTGCTCCCCTGAGCGGCGATCTGAACCAGCGTCAGCGTGAGCAAACCGTTGAAGATCTGAAGCGTGGCAAGAAAGACATCATCATCGCCACCGACGTAGCGGCCCGTGGTCTGGACGTGGCCAGAATCACCCACGTAATCAACTACGACGTGCCCTACGACACCGAAGCCTACATTCACCGCGTAGGTCGTACCGGCCGTGCAGGCCGCACCGGTAAAGCCATCTTGCTGGTAACTCCGCGCGAGCGTAGCTGGTTGCGCACCCTTGAGCGCGCTACCAACTCGCCCATGGAACCGTACCAGCTGCCCTCACCGGCTGCGCTGCAGCAGATGCGTGTTGAGCAGTTTGAAGCGCAGCTTCTGGGCTTCACCGACGATCCTCGCACTGCCAAAGCAATCGCTTTGCTGGACGAAATCGCCGAACGCAACGACATGGACATCACCGCAGTGGCCGGCGCACTGGCTTGCTGGATGGAAGCGTCTCAGCCAGACTCACTGCCACTTGAGCAGCCTGAAGCTCTGCCTGAAGTGTCGTCTGCACCGCCACGTCGCAGAGGCGGTCCCTCTGGCAAAGGCAACTTCCGCAAAGGCGGTCATGGCAAAGGGAACTTCCGTAAAGACGGTAAGCCCGGCGGCTATCGCAAAGACGGTGGTCGCGGTCGCCCCGGCGGCGGCAAGCCCGGCGGAAAATCCGGCCCGAAGCGCGCTCCGCGCTCCTAAGCCAGTTGGCGTAGCCGGTCAGTTCGACCGGTTACGCTGATAGACTACAAAGCTGTAGTCGTAAGGATTATTGTCTGACGCGGAGAAATCTTCGCGTCCGATCTCTTCCCACTCATCCCAGTTCACTTCCGGAAAGTAGGCATCCCCGTCCACGTCGGCGTGCACCTGCGTGATATAAATCCGATCGACCATTGGCAGAGCTTCTGCGTAGATCTGCCCACCGCCAATAATCATCACTTCTTCACCACCATCCAGTTCAGCCTGAGCTTCAGCTTTCACCAGTGCTGCGTCCAATGACGTGGCTGACACCGTGCCTGCCGGCGCTTCCCACTCCGGGTTTCGGGAAATAACCACGTTCATCCGCCCCGGCAACGGCCGACCAATGGAATCCCAGGTTTTCCGCCCCATGATAATGGGCTTACCCATGGTAGCTTCTTTGAAATAACGCAAATCCCCCGGCAAATACCAAGGCAGCGCATTGTTCCGGCCGATAACCCGGTTTCGGGCCATGGCGACGATTAGAGCTTTTCTCATTTTGGTTTATTCCTGAATTATTCGGAGTTAGCAAAGAGTGGGAAAGGGTTTTCAAAACACGCTCGAGCACATCCATGTGGCGCTTGAGCTCCGCCATCCATGGCTCCGCACAGTTTTGAAAACCCTCTCCCACTCTTTGCAGCGATACTATAGGAGCTGGCTTCGCTCAAAATAAACGCTTTAACGTCTAGAACCCCGCATGCATACCGCGATGGCGAAGCGGATAAGCGGGGCAAGCCCTCCAAAAATGTGCGTAGCCATGGATGGCGAAGCAGAAGCGCCACAAGGATGTGCCGAAGGAGCGGTTTTTGGAGGGCTTGCCCCGCTTATCCGCCACCACCCAAGTCTACGATAAAGGTTAAATAGCAATAGGCGCCTTAATCCCCGGATACGGGTCGTAGCCCTCAAACTCGAAATCATCCAATTCGTAATCAAAAATCGAATCAGGCTTACGCTTAATAACCAACTTCGGCAAAGCTCGAGGCTCCCGCTTCAACTGCTCGAACACGATCTCATCAGTCAGGTGATTCTGGTACAAATGACAATCGCCAAACGTATGCACAAACTCACCCACATTCAAATCACACTGCTGAGCAATCATATGCGTCAGCAACGCATACGACGCAATATTGAAAGGCACACCCAAGAACAAATCGGCACTGCGCTGATACAACTGACAAGACAACTTGCCATCAGCCACATAAAACTGGAACAAACAGTGACACGGCGCCAGCGCCATGCGCCCTTCCCGCACATTATCCTGCGGACCAATAGACTCATCCGGCAACTCAGCCGGGTTCCAGGCTGAAACAATCAAACGGCGAGAGTTAGGCTTATTACGGATCTGATCAATCACCTCGCTGATCTGATCAATCACACCACCATCGTGGCACTGCCAGCTACGCCACTGCTTGCCATAGATAGGCCCAAGATCGCCATTCTCCAACGCCCACTCGTTCCAGATGGACACCTTGCGCTCTTTCAGCCAATTGTTATCCGTGGAGCCTTTCAGGAACCACAACAACTCGTAAATAATGCTACGCAGATGGACCTTCTTGGTGGTTACCAGCGGGAAGCCTTCCTGCAAATTGAAACGGATCTGCCGGCCAAACACCGAACGGGTTCCCACGCCCGTGCGATCGCCTTTATCGAACCCGTTATCCACTACGTCCTGCATCAGGTCGAGGTAAGCTTTCATGATTTGTCTCTCCGGTAGGCAATGGCAATCAAAGCAGCGCCAGCAATAATCATGGGCATCGACAACACCTGGCCCATGGTGACCCAATCAAAGGCCAGATACCCCAAGTGCGCGTCTGGCAAACGAACAAATTCGACCACAAAGCGGAACACGCCATAGCACAGTAAGAAGAGGCCAGAGACTGCCATTTTCGGCCGTTCTTTCGCCGAGAACCACCAGAGGATGACAAACAGCGCCACACCTTCCAGCGCAACCTGATACAACTGTGAGGGGTGACGGGCCAATGCGTCTTGTGCCTGCGGGAACACCATGCCCCACGGCAAATCCGTCGGCTTGCCCCAAAGCTCACCGTTAATGAAATTACCGACACGGCCTGCACCCAAGCCTACGGGCACCAGCGGAGCTACGAAATCGGCGATTCGCCAGAACCCGGCACCGGTTTTGCGGCCGTACCACACCATGGCGACCATGACACCGAGCAAGCCACCGTGGAACGCCATTCCGCCCTCCCAGACGCGCAACAGCCACAGCGGATCCGCAATGAAAGCATCGAAGTTATAGAACACGACGTACCCGAAACGGCCACCAAGGATAACGCCCAGAGCCATGTAAAAGATCAGATCACCGACCTGCTCTTCCTTCAACGGTGACCAAGGCTTGCGGCTACGGATGTTCCCCAGCCACCAGGCGGCCGCAAAGCCAACCAGATAGGTCAGCCCATACCAATGAATTTTAAGGGGGCCGATCGCGATCGCGACCGGATCAATCTGTGGGTATTGCAACATGGAAAGACTCTTAGCTCAGCAGGAATCGTAGGCCGACAATCGTCAGCACAATGGCAAAAATACGTTTCAGAAGACGGCCATCAAGGCGGTGTGCCAGTTTGGCCCCTAAGCGGGCAAAAATCACACTGGTAGCAACAATGCCAATGAGCGCGGGCAAGTAAATAAAGCCAAAACTCATTTCCGGCAACTCAGGATGCTGCCATCCGGTCCAGATATTCCCGACTGCTCCCGCCAGAGCTATCGGAAAACCGCAAGCGGCGGACGTTGCAACGGCCTGCTGCATACGTACATTCGACCAAGTCAGATAAGGCACGGAAATCGTACCTCCACCAATACCGAAAATCGCAGAAGCCCAGCCAATGAAGCCGCCAGCCACGCCCAGCCCAGCCGTGCCCGGCACGTCCCGACCCGGCTTGGGATTCACCTCCAGAATCATCTTCAGTGCCACCAAAATAGCGAACACACCAATGATCGTTTCGAGGAACGGCCCGCTTAACATAGCAGCCGTCCAAGCGCCCAACAGAGCACCCGCAATGATTCCGACCGTCATAGGGCGAAAAAGATCCCAACGCACGGCTCCGTGTTGGTGATGGGTGCGAATAGAACTGATCGAGGTAAACAATATGGTCGCCAGCGAGGTGCCAATCGCCAAATGCGCGGCAATCTCCGGGCTGAATTCCATAAAGTTGAAACTGAAGATCAGCACAGGCACGATCACCAGACCGCCACCAATACCAAACAGGCCAGCCATAGTGCCAGCAAGAGCACCCAGCAACAGGTACAGAACAAGTACGCCAATCAGGGTCATAATCGTTAAGGGTCCGGGGAAGTATTCAGGCTGGTATGATACGCATTGTTGCCAATCGCTGCACGCCGATCATAAGGATCACTATCTGCTATGTGCACCATCATTTTCGCCATTGGCCAAAGCCGCCAGTACCCCCTAGTTGTTGCCGCCAACCGTGACGAATTTTACCGCCGCCCCACTGCAGCAATGGACTGGTGGACCACTGACAACGGCCAGAAGGTTCTGGCAGGCCGGGATTTGGAATCCGGTGGCACCTGGCTCGCGGTGGCACCTGACGGCCGGGTAACCGCCGTCACCAATGTCCGGGAGGGCAGCCCGGAAGCAGGCCGCTGCAGCCGGGGCGAACTGCCACTAAATGCCCTGAACCAGCCCTATTCGGAATTAAAAGAAGCACTGACTTCAGAACCCGGGCGCTACGCAGGCTTTAATCTGGTTTCGTTAGCCCCTGACAGTGGCTGGTACTACAGCAACCGCGATGCGCACCCGGGAAGGCAAGTATTCAGGGGCATCTACGGGCTCAGTAACCATTTGCTTCAAACGCCCTGGCCCAAACTGTTGCGCCTGCGCGCCGCCGTCAGCCGGTCAATAGACGAAGCCTGTGCGGATACGAACGCCCTGCACAGCCAATTGATCTCGGTACTGCAAGACACCACCCCCGCCCCCGACAACCAACTGCCAGACACCGGCGTGGGAATAGACACTGAACGCGTTCTCTCTTCTCCGTTTATCAGCGGCGAGCACTATGGCACCCGCGCCACCACCATCGTCACACTTTCAGCCAGCGGTGATCTGCAAGTCACCGAGCAATCGTGGGGACCCTTCGCGCAGAAGCTCGAAAAGCGAAAGTTCCGCTGGCAGCGATAGCTCGGGGACTCTGTTATAATCCGCGCATTTCCTGACACATTGGAGCGGAGGACGCCCATGGCCGGTGACAAAGACAAAACATCGATAGCCGACTTTGAAAAATCTCTGGACGAGCTGGAAAAGCTGGTTCGGGATCTTGAACAGGGCGAATTGCCTTTGGAACAGTCCTTGGCAGCGTTCGAGCGAGGCATAAAATTGACTCGCGAGTGCCAAAGCGCTCTGAAATCGGCCGAACAGCGGGTTGAGCAACTGATTCAGAACAGTGACGGCTCCCTGGAAACACGCCCTTTCGCCGCGGATGATAACCACTGATGACTGATCGCACCGCTCTGGCGATTGACTACATTGAGCAATGTCGCCAACGCATCGATGCTGAACTTGATCGCAGTATCCGGCAGGATTCCGCGTCTGAACGCCTGCAAGAGACCATGCGCTACAGCGTGCTGGGTGGCGGTAAACGCATTCGCCCGGCACTTTGTCTGGCCGCAGCGCGAGCAGTTGGCAGCGATGAGGAAACCGCCTTGGTTCCCGCCTGTGCACTCGAGCTGATCCACGCCTACTCACTGGTGCACGACGATCTGCCGGCCATGGACGACGATGACCTGCGCCGGGGTCGTCCGACAGCCCACATCGCTTTCGACGAAGCCAGCGCCATTCTGGCGGGTGACGCCCTGCAGGCATTGGCCTTCAGCTTGTTGGCCAGTGCGCCCGAATTAACCGACACGCAGCGGATTGCGATGATCACCAAACTGGCTCAGGCCAGCGGCCATGCTGGCATGGTTGGCGGCCAGGCCATCGACCTGGAGTCCGTCGGCATTCAGCTGAATCTCGATCAGCTTGAAACAATGCACCGCCACAAAACCGGCGCGCTGATTGAGGCCAGTGTTGATCTGGGCGCCTCAACCTCTGCAACGGTGAGCCAAGAGCAAAGGGAGGCTCTGGCCAACTACGCCCGGACTCTGGGATTGGCCTTTCAGGTGCAAGATGATCTGCTGGACATCGAAGGCGACACAGCCATCATCGGCAAGCGCCAGGGTTCCGATGCTGCCAAAGCAAAACCGACCTACCCGGCACTGCTGGGCCTTGACGGTGCCCGCGAGCATCTTGCCGCCTTGCTAAGCCAAGCCCATCGGGCGCTGGATAGCTTCGGAGCAGAAGCAGAGCCGCTGAGAGCTATGGCTGACTACGTGGTCTCAAGAAACCACTGATACTCGTATGAACACACGGCAATGCGCCGTTTTGTAACATCTGGCCCGGGAAGCATGAAACAGCCTCCACTGTTCCCTATAATGGCCCGCCAGAGAACTCATATTTTCGAGAAAGACCCGAGCTGATGCAGGACACTTATATCTTCAGGGAAATCCCATCACAGCGGCCAAACACACCGCTGCTGGACCGTATTGACGCTCCGGCTCAATTACGTGAACTGCCACCGGAGAACCTGCCCCAACTGGCCCGGGAACTGCGGTCGTTCCTGCTTTGGACGGTAGGCCAAACCGGCGGGCACTTTGGTGCCGGCCTGGGTGTTCTTGAACTCAGTGTTGCCCTGCATTATGTGTTTAACACCCCGGAAGACCGGCTAGTCTGGGATGTGGGCCATCAGGCTTACCCCCATAAGATTCTGACCGGTCGCAGGGAACAAATGGGCACCATTCGGCGCAAAGGCGGCCTTGCTGGCTTTCCCAAGCGCGCCGAAAGCGAATACGACACCTTTGGTGTTGGCCACTCAAGCACCTCAATCAGTGCCGCCTTAGGTATGGCCATTGCCGCCCGTATGCAGAAGACCGGCCGCAAGAGCATCGCGGTAATTGGTGACGGCGCGATGACGGCGGGCATGGCCTTTGAAGCCCTGAACCATGCGGGCCATTTGCACGCCGACATGTTGGTAATCCTGAACGACAACGACATGTCGATTTCACGGAATGTGGGCGGCCTTTCCAATTATTTCGCCAAATTGCTGGCAAGCCGCACCTATAACCAGGTTCGCGACAGCGGCAAAAAAGTGCTCGCAAGCACGCCTAACCTGATGGCGCTGGCGAAAAAGACCGAAGAACACTTCAAGGGCATGATCGCCCCCGGCACCCTGTTCGAAGAACTGGGCTTCAACTACATCGGCCCCATTGATGGTCATGACCTGCCGCTGCTGGTAGAAACTCTGGAAAACATCCGGGATCTTGAAGGCCCTCAGTTTTTGCACATTGTGACCACCAAAGGAAAAGGCTTCGCGCCTGCCGAGGCCGACCCGATTGGCTACCACGCCATCAACAAGATTGAACCGGTACCGGCGGACAAGCCGGAACCCGTAACACCCAAGCCCGCCAGCCCCAAATACGCCAACGTGTTCGGCCAATGGCTGTGCGATGCAGCTGAGCAGGACGATCGCATTGTCGGCATTACCCCGGCCATGTGCGAAGGCTCTGATTTGCTGGCCTTCTCCGAGCGCTTCCCTGATCGTTATTTTGACGTGGCCATTGCCGAGCAGCATGCGGTCACACTGGCCGCCGGACTGGCCTGTGATGGCGCCAAACCGGTGGTCGCGATCTATTCAACCTTCTTGCAGCGGGGCTACGATCAGTTGGTCCACGACGTGGCCATTCAGGATCTGGACGTTCTGTTCGCCATCGACCGCGCCGGGCTGGTTGGCGAAGACGGCCCGACCCACGCAGGTGCCTTCGATGTCAGCTATCTGCGCTGTATCCCGGGCATGGTCATCATGACACCGTCTGACGAAAACGAAACCCGCCAATTGCTGCATACCGGGCTAGTGTACGAAGGCCCTGCCGCTGTGCGTTACCCGCGGGGCACCGGCCCCGGTGCGGAAATCATGCAGGAGCTGACGCCGCTACCCATCGGTAAAGGTCGTCGCGTTCGCGAAGGCGCCCGCGTAGCCATCCTGAACTTCGGCCCCTTGCTAGAGCCTGCATTACAGGCAGCAGAAGCACTGAACGCGACCGTTGCCGACATGCGTTTTGTCAAACCTCTGGATGAAGCTCTGGTACTGGAACTTGCCGAGCAGCATGATTTGCTGGTGACACTGGAAGAGAATGCGATTGCAGGCGGTGCTGGCAGCGCCGTCACCGAGTTCTTGTGTGCGAATGAAGTGACCCTGCCCGTAATGCAATTAGGCCTGCCTGACCGCTTCGTTGACCATGGCAAACCATCAGAACTGTTGGCCGAGTGCGGGCTGAACGCGGAAGGAATTAAAGACTCGATCGCCGGGCGGCTGGAGCGCTTGCTTGGGCAGCCATTCAGCGCTGCCAAATAAGAAAAAAGCGCTGGTGATCGCCAGCGCTTTTTTTGCAAGAGGAATCAGGCCGGATCATCGTCCTGATGGGTCTCAAGCCAATGGCCAAGCTTGCTTTGCTTGGTATTGAGATAATGCTCGTTGTGGGGGTTTCGGCCCACATGCAGCGGCACCCGCTCAACAATGTTCACACCATACGACTCAAGCGCTTTCACCTTTCTCGGATTATTGGTCATCAGCTTTAGGCGACCAATGCCCAGGTGCTTCAACATGTCCTGGCACATGCTGTAATCCCGCAAATCCGCACCAAAACCCAACTGTTCATTGGCTTCAACTGTGTCAGCGCCCTGGTCCTGCAAGCGATACGCCCGTATTTTATTCAACAGGCCAATGCCACGACCTTCCTGCCGCAAATACATCAACAAGCCACGCCCTTCCCGGGCAATGCTGCGCAGGGCTTCTTCAAGCTGATAACCGCAGTCGCAACGCATGCTATAAAGCGCGTCGCCGGTCAGACACTCGGAATGCGTTCTTGCCAACACGGGTTCATCGGTGCTGATATCACCCAAGGTCAGGGCCACGTGCTCCTTCCCAGTGCCGATCTCTTCAAAGCCGTGCATATCGAAGACACCAAAGGGGGTAGGCAAACGGCAGGTCTCAATGTAACGAACAGCCACTGTAATTCCTCGTGGTTCTGACAAATGGGGCGGGCATTCTATCACGTGGCCACTAGCTGGGCGTAGTCTCAGCCAACCAATGACCGGAACGGCCGCCTTTTTTTTCCAGCAGCCGAACGTTATCGACCACCATCCCTTTATCCACAGCCTTACACATATCGTAGAGCGTCAGCGCAGCTACCGAGGCGGCGGTCAGCGCTTCCATCTCGACACCGGTCTGGCCAGACAGCTTACAGCGGGTTTCAATATGAACCGACGCCCCATCAGCACCCGGCGACAACAGCACCTTGGTGGAGGTCAGATTCAACGCGTGGCAAAGCGGAATCAAGTCGTGAGTTTTCTTGGCGGCCATGATGCCCGCAATCCGGGCGGTAGCCAAGACATCCCCCTTCGGATGCTCGCCATCGATAATCATTCTGAGGGTTTCCGGCAACATACGCACTGTTGCCTCAGCCCGCGCTTCCCTCTCGGTGACGGCTTTTTCCGTCACATCAACCATCCGGGCTTCGCCTTTTTCATCAAGATGGGTCAGTTTGCTCACGCTTGGTTCCCTCTGTATTCATTTCCAGCTTATCGATTTTCATGGGGCGGCCACCAGAAACTGATGCCGGCAATACCTTGTCCGCCACATGCCCGAGCCTGAACTTGGTGCTCCAGCGCTAAACCACCCAACCCATAAACCGGGATTACGGCCGCCGATACCTGGCGCTCAAACTCCTGCCACCCCAAAGCCGGCTCACCGGGGTGACTGGCCGTTGGCAAGACCGGGCCAAAGACCGCGTAATCCGCCCCCAGGCGCTCAGCATGACGCAACTGCTCTGCGCTATGGCAAGACACGCCCAACAACCGATTCGCAGGCGCAGGGCGCTCATACAGCCCTTCAGCCTCGCGCCAAGGCAGGTGCACGCCGGCAGCCTCGGGGAATTCAGCAAGCAAATCCGGACGACCATGCAGCAGCACGCCCACCCCATAACCTTCACATTCCGCCAACGCCGCTCTCGCTAACTGCCGATAATCTTGAGCTGGCAACTGTGGTGCCCGCAATACCACCAATCCGGATTTCAACGCGGGCAACGCGGTAACAAAACGCGCCAAACCATTTTCCCACGATGCCATAGCGCCGGTTATTGGTAGATTCCCGGGTAAGTTCAAAGCGCGAATGATGGGTCGGTTAGCCGCCGGGAAGTCTTCATCCTGTAGTGACTGAGGTGCCATCCACTCGATCGGCTGGCCCTCCCGGCCCTCGGGTTCGCCTTCGGCGGCGGAGGTTTGCCAGACATCCAGAAAAACCTGCTTGTCGCCGTAGTCGTGGCGAACACCAATGACCGGCTCAAGACTTCCCAACGGCACCGCCAGCCCGGTTTCCTCGGCAATCTCGCGCACCAATGCCTGCTGAACGCTTTCTCCCGGCTCCACTTTGCCTCCGGGAAACTCCAGCAAACCGCCCTGATGCACGTGATCCGGGCGGCGCGCAATCAATACACGACCGTTCCGGACAATCACCGCAACGGCAACATGCACTAATTTCGGCACGGCCGGACGATTAGCTTCGGTATTCGGCATTGATGGTCACATAGTCATGAGAAAAATCGCAGGTCCAGACCGTTTCCCGTACTTCTCCGCGCTTCAGGTCAATCGCAATGGTAATTTCTTCCTGATCCATCACCGCCTGACCACGCTCTTCGGAATAGTCATCAGCTCGGCCGCCATCACGCACCAGGCACACATCGCCGAGGTAAATTTCCAGCGCCTGCAGATCAAGACCCGGAACGCCGGCCCGACCCACCGCCGCCAAAATCCGGCCCCAGTTCGGATCGGATGCGTAAAGCGCAGTCTTCACCAGCGGCGAATGCGCCACCGTGTAAGCCACATCCAGCGCCTCTTGCTGATTCGTGGCGCCGGCCACATCGATGGTCACAAACTTGGTGGCACCTTCACCGTCACGAACGATAGCGTGAGCCAGATCCAGATAGATCTTTCGCAATGCTTCTTTCAACGGGTCGAACAACGGGCTGTCTTCGGTAATTTCCGGGCCATCGTAGCGGCCGCTGGCAATGAGCATGCAGGCATCATTTGTCGAAGTATCGCTGTCGATGGTAATCCGGTTGAAGGATTTCTCACCCAGTTCGGAGGCCAATGCCTGCAAAGCGTCCGGCGCAATTTTGGCATCCGTAGCAATAAATCCCAGCATGGTGGCCATGTTCGGGCGAATCATGCCGGCCCCCTTGCTGATGCCCGAGATCGTCACCTTATAGCCGTCCAGATCAATCTGGCAGGAGGCACCTTTGGGCCGGGTGTCGGTGGTCATAATGCCGCTGGCCGCTTCCGCCCAGCGATCCTCACGGGCACCGGCCAGCGCGTCGGGCAAGGCCCCGACGATCTTATCAACGGGCAAGGGCTCGCCAATCACTCCGGTAGAGAACGGCAATACGCGGCTTGTATCCACACCCGCCTTTTCTGCCAAGGCCGCACAGCAGCGCTCCGCATCCGCCAGCCCGGCGGCTCCGGTGCCGGCGTTGGCATTTCCGGTATTGATCAGCAGGTAACGGGGTGCCGCTTCAGCCAAATGGCGTCGGCTCAGTACAACCGGGGCGGCGCAGAACTGGTTCTGGGTAAAGATACCGGCAACTCGGGCATCCGGTGCCAACTCAAACACGACAACATCCTTTCGGCCGGGCGTTTTGATGCCCGCACTGGCAATACCAATCTTAACCCCTGCAATCGGATGAAACTCCGGCAAAGTTCCGGGACCTACCGCCATGTCTATCTCCTTGAGTGAATGCCAATCTGAAAACGACAAAACCCGCAAGCTGCTCTTGGTCAGGCAGTTTGCGGGTTCTGGTTCGTGCGTTTCGGTGTCGGTTTAACTCACCTTACCGCAGCATTGCTTGAACTTCTTACCAGACCCGCAAGGGCAAGGCTCGTTTCGGCCTACTTTTCGCTCTTGGCGCACGAAAGTGTCCGGCGTTGCTTGCTGCCCGTCCTCGCCTTCGCCCTGCGCAGGTGCGGCGGCACTGGTTTCGTCGTGTCGCAGGTTGGCCCGGGCCATTTCCCGCTCTAGCTCTTCTTTGCGGCGACGCTCTACCTCTTCCATTTCTTCACGACTCTGCACGCGCACGTGGCTCAGTACCCGCGCAACGTCGCGTTTCATGCCGTCCAGCATGTTTTCAAACAGGTTGAACGCTTCGCGCTTGTATTCCTGCTTGGGGTTTTTCTGGGCGTAGCCGCGCAAATGAATACCGCGACGCAAGTGATCCATATTCGACAGATGCTCTTTCCAAAGCGTATCCAACACTTGCAAGAAGACCTGCTTCTCGAACTTGCGCATGGACTCAGCGCCGGCAATCTCTTCCTTCGCTTTGTACTCAGCGACAATCGCGTCCAGAATTTTCTGGCGCAGATTGTCTTCGAACAGCTTGCTGTCTTCTTCCAGCCACTGCTGAATCGGCAGTTCAATCGCCATTTCTGACTGCAACTGCGCTTCCAGCCCCGCCACATCCCACTGCTCGGGCATGCTCTGAGGCGGAATGAATTCGCTGATCAGTGAATCCACTACGTCTTCCCGAATGGTATCGACCATTTCGGATACGTCTTCAGACGCCATGACTTCGTTACGTTGCTCGTAGATCACGGTACGCTGATCGTTGGCTACGTCATCGTACTCCAACAGCGTTTTACGCATGTCGAAGTTGCGGCCTTCCACTTTGCGCTGAGACTTTTCGATGGCGTTGGTGACCATGCGATGCTCGATGGCCTCGCCTTTTTTCATGCCCATCGCCTGCATCAGGTTCTTCACACGCTCAGGCGCGAAGATCCGCATCAGGTTGTCTTCCAGCGACAGGAAGAAACGGGACGAACCCGGGTCACCCTGACGACCCGCACGACCGCGCAGCTGGTTGTCGATGCGGCGGGATTCGTGACGCTCGGTACCGATAATGTGCAAGCCACCAGCTTCCAGCACCTGATTGTGGCGCTCGGTCCACTCGGCCTTCAGTCGGGCAATTTCTTCTTCCGAGGCATCCGCCATGCCGGCCGCTTCAAATTCCCAGTTACCGCCCAATACGATATCAGTACCACGGCCTGCCATATTGGTGGCAATGGTAACCGCACCCGGACGGCCCGCCTGAGCAATGATCTGCGCTTCGGATTCGTGCTGCTTGGCGTTCAGAATTTTGTGCTCGATACGCGATTTCTTCAGCAACATCGACAGCAATTCAGACGCTTCAATGGAAGCCGTACCCACCAAAATCGGCCGACCTTCGGCGGTGACGTCTTTGATCTCGTCGATAATGGCGTGGAATTTTTCTTCCTGCGTCAGATACACCAGATCGTTGTAATCAATACGCTGGATGGGCTTGTTAGGCGGAATCACCACCACGTCCAGGCCGTAGATCTGACGGAATTCGAACGCCTCGGTATCTGCGGTACCGGTCATACCGGCCAACTTTTCGTACAGGCGGAAGTAGTTCTGGAAAGTGGTTGAGGCCAGAGTCTGGCTTTCGGCCTGAATCTTAAGACCTTCTTTCGCTTCAATCGCCTGATGCAGCCCTTCGCTCCAACGGCGCCCCGGCATCGTGCGGCCCGTGTGCTCGTCAACGATCACCACCTGGCCACCCTGAACGATGTAATCCACATCTTTCTGGAACAAATGGTGCGCCCGCAGGCCGGAGTGAACATGGTGCAGGAGGCCAAGGTTAGCTGCCGAGTAGAGGCTTTCGCCTTCCTGCAGCAAACCACGGCTCAGCAGAAGCTCTTCAACTTTTTCGTGACCGGTTTCGGTCAGCTCCACCTGACGAGATTTTTCATCGATGGTGAAATCGCCGGTAGACTCGCCTTCTTCACTGACTTCGCCCTTCTCCAGGCTCGGGATCAGTGTATTGATGGCCTGATACATTTTCGAGGAATCTTCCGCCGCGCCCGAAATAATCAGTGGTGTGCGCGCCTCGTCGATCAAAATGGAATCCACTTCATCGACAATGGCGAAGTTCAACCCGCGCTGCACTTTGTCTTCGATACTGAAGGCCATGTTGTCGCGCAGGTAATCAAAACCGAATTCGTTGTTTGTGCCGTAGGTGATGTCAGCCTGGTAGGCGGCTTTCTTTTCTTCCGGTGCCTGTCCGGCAACCACAACGCCCACTTCCATACCCAAGAAACGGTATAGCTTGCCCATCCACTCGGCATCCCGTCGGGCGAGGTAGTCGTTCACGGTAATAACGTGCACGCCTTTACCCGGCAGAGCATTCAGATACACCGCGGCGGTCGCCACCAGGGTTTTACCTTCACCGGTTTTCATTTCGGCGATGCGCCCTTCGTGCAACGTCATACTACCCACCAACTGAACGTCGTAATGGCGCATGCCCATGACACGACGGCTGGCCTCGCGAACGGTGGCAAATGCCTCGGGAAGTATGGCGTCTAAGGTTTCACCCTCATCCAGGCGGCGGCGAAACACGGCCGTCTTGCCCTGCAATTCGGTATCCGACAGTGCACTAAACTGCTCTTCAAGTTCGTTGACACGCAAGACAACCTTGCGCATCCGCTTGATTTCTCGAGCGTTCTTACTGCCAAACATCTTGGTTGCGAGCTTTGTGAACATAGACCACGGCTTCTTCAGTTAAACGGAGGAAGCCGGCATTCTAACCTTATTTAGGCGAAGGACAAAAGGAGGGCTTCACGGGAATGAAATCAGCGGCTTGCGCGGCGGATGTATTTTTCGGGGTTTTCGGGTTTTCCGTTGCGGATAACTTCAAAATGTACGTGCGGGCCGGTAGAGCGACCGGTGCTGCCCATGAGCGCGACACGTTGCCCCTTCTGGACAATCTCACCCACTTTGACCTTGATCGCTTTGGCGTGGGCATAGCGGGTTACCAATCCCTCGCCGTGGTCAATCTCGACCAGATTTCCATAGCCATAGCGCTCGTCGGCGTAGGTGACCACGCCACTGGCAACGGCAATAATGTCGCTGCCGTCTTTACCGGCAAGGTCAACACCACTGTGCCAGGTTCGTTTTCCGGTGAAAGGATCAGACCGATACCCGTACTTTGACGATAACCAGCCCCAGGTGATTGGTCGCCCCTGAACGTAAAGCTCGTCTTCAAGCTTCTGACGCGAGGCCACTTTTTCCAGCAGGCGCAATTGTTTTTCACGATCTTCAATCTGCGCTTCTATCTGGTCAATCATATCGGTCAACTCTGGCGCACTGAAGGAGTCGGCTGACAGCCCACCCTCTTCCGGGCCGCCCACCGCAGCCGGTTGATCAAAATTAAACTCATCACTGGTGACAATGCCAGACTCAACAAAGCGCTGACCCAAAGCGTCGAGCCGCAACAGACTGCCCTGAATACGCCCCAACCGAAGGGTTAGCGCATCAATCTGCAGGTCAACATCCTGTCGAACCCGGTCCATTTCGGCTTTTTGCTCTTGCAGCTTTGCCCGCCACTCGGCTACCAGCTCAGACTCGGTCGGTTCCGCTGCAGCCACTGCTTCCATGGCAAAACGGTAGCCGCCCCAACCCGCTGCGAGCACGACCGCCACCACGCCGAAAATCAGGCTGGCTATCGTAACTGCGTTGAGGTTTAACGTTCGAGGCTGCCCATGGCTTTTGCCAACGAAAATTACATTCATATCGTCGTTCGGTGTCATATAGGGAGTCGCAACCATATCCGTGTAGTGCTGCGACCCGGAGTGTTTCCGAGCGGGTCTGCTATCCTTAGCAACAACTACGCACTGAAAAAAGTCGTAGCATCCGGTAGACATTGCCTTCCGTCACAATGTAAAACGGCCGTGTTATAGACGCTACGCATAAAACGTGCAGAAGTGTAACCAATCGTAAACCGCAGAGTCGAGCAAAACCCGGCAATGAGCAAAAAAAACGATCAAAAAACGATCTTCAGCAGAGTTTCGTCGAGTTCCGGGACAACCCTTAAACAACTTGTCGCGAAAGCCGGAATGCACCTTGAAGCTGAACAGATTGTTCTGGCGGCTATTCCCGAGGAGCTTACTGAGGGCACTCGATTCGTTGCCTGCCTGGACGGAGAGCTGGTGCTATCAACGGATACCGCCAGCAAGGCCACCCGGCTCAGATTCCGGCAGCATGAAATTATGGAAGCTTTGAGGGAAAACGAGCTCTTCCGGTTTGTCTGGAAGGTTCGCGTGAAAGTTGCGCCCGCTCGTTACAAGGTTCGCAAAAAGGTCGAAAAGGTACCGCTCAGCAAAGAAAATGCCCGGCTCCTCGCAGAGGAAGCCGGGCACACGAAGGATAAAGCTCTACGCGAGGTTCTCGAAAAACTCGCAAGCCACGTTCGAGATTAAGGCCTCCCGCCTTAGCCCTCGACCGCCAGCACTGGCTTCATGTATGAAATCGGAGCAGTCGCTTCGTCTTCGAAAGTGACGACTTCCCACGATTCCTCTTCCGCCCTGAGCTTACGCAGCAGTTTGTTGTTCAAGTCGTGGCCAGATTTCACACCACGGAACTCACCAATCAAACTGTTGCCGAGCAGATAAAGATCCCCGATCGCGTCCAGCACTTTGTGCTTGACGAATTCATCGTCGTAGCGCAAACCGTCTTCGTTCAGGATTTTGTAGTCATCGACCACAATCGCATTATCGACACTACCACCGAGGGCCAGATTCATAGCTCGCAGTTTTTCGATATCGCGCATAAATCCGAAAGTACGGGCACGAGACACTTCCTTTACGAAGGACGTACTGGAGAAATCGACCGTTGCGGTTTGGGCGCGGCCCTTGAATACCGGGTGATCGAAATCAATACCAAAGCTGACCTTGAAGCCTTCGAACGGCAGGAAAGTGGCTTTCTTGCCATCTTCTTCAACTGTTACTTCCCGCTTGATACGGATGAAACGCTTGGCCGCTTCCTGTTCGGCAATGCCTGCTGACTGGAGCAGGAACACGAACGGACCAGCCGAGCCGTCCATAATCGGGACTTCAGCAGCGCTAAGCTCTACGTAACAGTTATCGATTCCGAGACCAGCCATAGCAGACAGTAAGTGCTCTACTGTTGCCACACGCACACCGTCTTTTACCAGCGTCGTGGACAGCGTGGTCTCACCCACATTTTCCGCGCAGGCACGAATTTCGACTACCGGGTCGAGGTCCGTGCGCCGGAAAATAATTCCGGCATCGACCGGGGCCGGCTTCAGGGTCAGGTAAACCTTTTCCCCTGAGTGCAGGCCAACACCGGTCGCGCGGATGGTGTTTTTGAGTGTGCGTTGTCTAATCATCGGTCATTATTCCGTCACAAAAGAGCGATATTCTGAGCAAAAAACTGCCCGAAGAATATCAGAATTCAAGACTGAGCACCATTTAACCAACACAAGTTTAGTTAACTCGTGCAATAGCTTATGGCTATGATCAACCAGCTCATCTTTGACAAAGGCTTACAACATTGCGCCCGTCAGAACGCTCGCCCAGTTGTCAGTATCAAGTCAGCCTATCAGTCAGCCTGCCTACGAAGGAATGCGGGAATATCGAGATAGTCCACGCCTTGTTCTTCGCTTTCTTTGCTCTGGTCCAGGGCTACGTTGCCTTGCGTTACCGCGCGACGACGCAGAATGGCCGGGCGATCCAACTGGTTGTAATCGGTTGTGCCATCCAGAGTGCGGGAGTTATCCACTACTTTGGTCGGCTTTTCGCGATCACCACCCAGCCCGGTCGCTACAACTGTAACCTTCAGCTCTTCTGTCATTTCCGGATCAATTACAGTACCTACAACCACTGTGGCCGATTCGGAGGCAAATTCGCGGATAATATCACCCACTTCGGTGAACTCACCCAGATTCAGGTCCATACCCGCAGTAATATTAACCAGAATACCTTTGGCACCCTGCAGGTTAACGTCTTCAAGAAGCGGGCTACGAACGGCGGCTTCAGCAGCTTCCTGAGCTCGGTTTTCACCGGTTGCACGAGCGGTACCCATCATGGCCATGCCCATCTCGGACATCACTGTCTTCACGTCAGCAAAGTCGACGTTGATCATACCGTTACGGGTAATCAGATCAGCGATACCCTGAACAGCCCCCAGCAGAACGTCGTTCGCTGCTGCGAATGCGTCCAGAAGACTGGTCTTTTTACCCATGACCGCCAGCAGTTTTTCGTTCGGGATGGTGATCAACGAGTCCACGCTTTCTTCCAGCTCTTTCAGGCCGGATTCAGCGACGCTCATGCGCTTGCCACCTTCAAACTGAAACGGCTTGGTAACCACCGCCACTGTCAGAATACCCATTTCCCGGGCTACTTCGGCAACGATCGGAGCTGCTCCGGTTCCAGTACCGCCCCCCATACCCGCGGTAATGAACACCATGTCAGAGCCGCTCAGCGCCTCCGCGATACGGTCACGGTCTTCAAGCGCGGACTGGCGCCCTACTTCCGGGTTTGCACCGGCGCCCAGCCCTTTGGTGATATTGCCACCCAACTGGATGATTTGACGTGCGTCCAGGTCTGTCAGTGCCTGGGCGTCTGTGTTGGCGCAAATAAACTCCACGCCTTCAATGTCGCTGTTAAGCATGTGGCGAACGGCGTTACCACCGCCACCGCCAACACCGACAACCTTAATAACTGCGCTTTGTTGAACATTATCGACAAGTTCAAACATATCCCCTACTCCTTCGTGCTGTGTCCGATCTATCGAGACCGGTTATTTCATTGGTTTTGTATTTTCGAGAAACCTTCGTGCATTGCTTCCTGATTGCCGTCAGAACTGACCGGTAAACCAGGCTTTCATGCGCTCAATCAATGAGGGAGCATCCTCAGCTTTGAGCACAGGTGTCCGGCCAAGGTCCATTTGCCGGAAACCATGAATCAACAAACCAACGCCGGTGGCGTAAATCGGATTGTTGACCACCTCCGTCATGCCGGAAACCGCCTGCGGACAGGCCAGTCTTACCGGCATGTGGAAGATCTCTTCAGCCAGCTCAACCACCCCTTCCATGGTGGAGGAACCGCCTGTGATAACGATGCCCGCCGGAATCATGTCTTCGAATCCGGAGCGGCGTAATTCGGACTGCACCAACGTGAACAGTTCTTCGTAGCGAGGCTCCACAACTTCCGCCAACGCTTGTCGGGAAAGATCCCGCGGGGCCCGATCACCCACACTAGGCACTTTGATGGTGTCTTCAGCGCCGGCAAGCTGGGTCAGCGCGCAGGCGTATTTGATTTTGATTTCTTCCGCGTTCTGTGTCGGGGTGCGCAGGGCCATGGCAATGTCATTGGTCACCTGATCCCCGGCGATGGGGATAACTGCGGTGTGGCGGATAGCACCTCCGGTAAACACGGCGATGTCCGTGGTCCCGCCGCCCATATCCACAACGCAAACACCGAGCTCTTTCTCGTCTTCGGTCAGGATCGCGTGACTGGAGGCCAGCTGCTCGAGAATGATGTCATCCACTTCCAGCCCGCAGCGCTTCACGCACTTATCGATGTTCTGGGCCGCGTTGACCGCGCAGGTAACCAAATGCACCTTGGCTTCCAGGCGAACGCCGGACATACCCATGGGCTCTTTGATGCCCTCCTGGTTATCGATGACAAATTCCTGCGGCAGAATGTGCAGTACTTTCTGGTCTGCAGGAATCGCGACGGCTTGGGCGGCATCGATCACCCGATCGATGTCGGCCTGAGTCACTTCACGGTCCCGGATGGCAACGATGCCGTGGGAGTTCAGACTCTTGATGTGGCTGCCGGCAATGCCCGCATACACCGAATGGATCCGGCAACCTGCCATCAGCTCGGCTTCTTCCACCGCCCGCTGAATGGCCTGCACGGTGACTTCAATGTTCACCACCACTCCGCGCTTGAGTCCGCGAGATGGGTGCGAGCCAATTCCGACGACTTCAATGGTTCCATCCATTTTGCGTTTGCCGACGATCGCAACCACCTTGGAGGTTCCGATATCCAGGCCGACAATCATGTTTTCCGTTTCAACCGATGACATGTGATTCACCAAACCCCAAGTTCGTAATAATCGTTATCAGGACTTCGGTGCAGCAACTGCTGCATCCGCTTTCCACTGCACCGCTATGCCGTTTGTATAGCGGGCATCTACCCGGCTGACTTCGTCCACACGGGACGCCAACCGGTTCTCGTAAACCGTTATAAAGCGCTCAAATCGCTGCTCGACCTTGTCGCGCCCCAAGACCACCTCAATGCCGTTGGCCAGAGTCAGTGTCCAGGCACCCCGGGCTTCAAGTGCCAGCCCCGCAAAGCCCAGCCCGTAGCCGTAGAGCTGCTCACTCATTTTCCGGGCCATGGTGATCACCTCTCTCACCCGCTCATCCGGACCCGATAGCTTGGGCAGGCGGCCGGCCACTTCCGGATTGGGCGGCGAAAATAACTCCCCGGAACGACTCACCAAACGGCCGTCACTCCAATAAGCCAACGGCTTTTTCTCGCGAATATCGATCACCAACCGCCCGGGCCACACACGCTTAACCGCGGCCGACTCAACCCACGGCCGCTGTTCCAACACCGCCTTGATGTCAGCCAGATCGGTTGAGAAATAGCTTTTACCGATCCAGGCACCCGCTGCGCGCTCAATGCCTACCCGGCTGTCACCAACAAACTGCCCCTGAACATCGACGGCCAGAATCTGTTGATCCATCGCCGTTAAAAGGCGATCGGTTCCCCAAGGCACCAACGCCGCCAGCAGCACCACGGTTGCCCCCAAGCCAACCTGTAACCAGGGCACGGCCGCCAAAATCGCTTTCAACACTCCAAACCGGTCTTGCCCTGGCTCTACGGTGGTTGCCCCCCGTCGCCGGGGCTGCTCAGGCGGTACCGCCCGGCTCCGGATCAGTAGTGTTTCAAGCATTCGGTGCCTCCACCAAAGTGTCTTCCAGTATTCTCACCACCAGTTCCGGAAAACCGATGCCAGCCGCTTTCGCTGCCATAGGTACCAGGCTGTGATCGGTCATTCCCGGCACCGTGTTAACCTCAAGCAGCCAGAACTCATCCTGCGCGTCCTGCATGATGTCCACTCGCCCCCAGGTTCGGCAGCCAACCACGCGAAACGCATCCAGCGCCAACTTCTGCAACTGCAACTCTTTTTCAACCGACAATCCGCAAGGAATGCGATAGCGCGTGTCGTTCGCCAGATACTTGGCTTCGTAATCGTAAAAATCGTGATCGGTGCTCAGACCAATCGCGGGCAGCGCTTTGTCTTGCAACAGGCTGACGGTGAACTCCGGGCCTTCAATCCACTGCTCCACCAGCACCAGGTCATCCATCGCCGCGGCCGCTTCGTAGGCTTCAACCAACTCACTGACGCTACGTACCTTGCGAATGCCGATACTGGAGCCTTCGTGCGCGGGCTTGACACTCAGTGGCGTACCCAGTCTGGCGACGATATCTTCCGCTTCATCAGCGGATTGCATCGCGCGAAACGCGGGGGTCGGGAGCCCACAGCCTTTGAACACGTATTTGGTGCGCAACTTGTCCATCGCCAGCGCAGACGCCAACACTTCGCTGCCGGTGTAGGGAATGCCTGCCTGCTGCAAAATCGCCTGTATGGTGCCGTCTTCACCACCCCGGCCATGCAGAGCGATAAACACCCGGTCAAATTCCGGAGATTCCACAGTACTCAGCAAACAGCCCTGAACGTCGATGCCGTATGCGTCTACTCCCGCTGATTGCAGGGCTGCCAATACGGCTTCGCCACTATTCAGAGACACCTCGCGCTCGGCCGAGTTGCCTCCCATAAAAACCGCCACTCGGCCGAGGGCTTTGACCAGCTCGGGCGATGCCAAATAATTTTCCGAGTCGGTATGGCTCATATCACTCACTTTTCGCTACTCCTGCTGCGGCGAGGCGTGCCGCCACGCCGCCAATGTCCCCGGCGCCTTGGGTAATCAACAAATCGCCGTCTTGAAGTATCTTTTCCAGAAGATTTTCAATCTCTTGGTTGTCTTCAACAAATACCGGTTCGACATTGCCGCGCTGGCGAATACTGCGACACAAAGCCCGCCCATCAGCGCCCGGAATGGCAGCCTCGCCGGCGGAATACACATCCATCAACAGCAGGCCATCGACTTCAGAGAGCACCCGTACAAAGTCTTCGTACAGGTCACGAGTACGGGTGAACCGGTGAGGCTGGTACAGCATGACAATGCGGCGGTCAGGCCAGGCTCCCCGAGCCGCCTTGATAACCGCCTCCACTTCTGTCGGGTGGTGACCGTAGTCATCCACCAAAGTGGCCTGGGCCTTCGATGTCTGGTATTCGCCGTACACCTGAAAGCGGCGCCCCACTCCAGCAAAACCTGCCAAGCCGCGGCAAATCGCTTTATCGTCTACGCCTTCGTCTGTGGCAACGGCGATCACCGCCAGTGCGTTTAACACATTGTGCCGGCCGGGCATTTTCAGCTCGACATCCAGATCAGGGCGATCGCCCGGGCGACGCACCACGAAACGGGTCTTGAGGCCGTCGGAAGAAATGTTCTCGGCGCGATAATCGGCATCCGGATTGTCGATGCCGTAGGTGATAATGGCGCGGGAAATACGCGGGATAATTTCCTGCACATAGGGGTCATCCACACACATCACCGCGATGCCGTAGAACGGCAGGTTGTGCAGGAAGTCCACGAACGTCTGCTTCAGCTTTTCGATATCGCCGCCATAGGTTTCCATATGGTCGGCTTCGATGTTGGTGACCACCGAAATCGTTGGGGTCAGGTGCAGGAAAGATGCATCACTTTCATCGGCTTCAGCCACCAGATAGCGGGAACCGCCCAACTTGGCGTTGGTACCCGCACTGTTGAGTTTGCCGCCAATCACGAAGGTGGGATCCAAACCCGCTTCACCAAAGACCGACGCGATCAGGCTGGTCGTGGTAGTTTTGCCGTGGGTACCGGCAACCGCAATTCCGTGGCGATAGCGCATAATCTCGGCCAGCATCTCGGCACGGGGCACGATCGGCACTCTGCGGCTGCGTGCTGACACCACTTCCGGGTTGTCCGAGGACACGGCAGACGACACCACTACAACATCAGCGTTCGCACTGTTTTCTTCACGGTGGCCAATGTAGACCTGAATGCCCATAGCACGGAGGCGATCAGTGACCAGGCTTTCTTTGATGTCCGAGCCGGATACCTCATAGCCCTGGTTCTTCAGAACCTCGGCAATGCCGCTCATGCCTGCACCGCCCACTCCGATAAAGTGGATACCGCGAATACGGCGCATTTCGGGAACCTGATACACCAAAGGCGTATTGTTCGAATCAGCCATTGGCGGCCTCCAGACAGTAATTCACGACTCTCTCCGTTGCATCAGGGCGCGCCAGCGAACGCGCGGCCTGTGCCATGTTCAGAATACGTTCACGGTTACCCGCTAAATCTTTCAACGTGTCCGCTAACACGTCCGGTGTTAGCTGTGACTGGGGCACCAATATGGCAGCCCCCGCCTTCACCATGTGTTGGCCATTGCGGGTTTGATGATCATCAACAGCGTGTGGGAATGGTACCAACAAGGCGCCGACACCCGCTGCGCACAACTCCGAGACGGTCAACGCGCCGGCCCGGCAAATGACAAGATCTGCCCAGTCATAGGCTTCCGCCATGTCGCGAATAAACGGCTCAACACTGGCGTTAACACCTGCCTCTGCGTAAGCTTCGCGCGCGGCCTCTGCATTTTTTTCACCACACTGATGGCGCACTTCCGGCCGTTCGCTTTCAGGCAAGGTTGCCAGCGCCTTCGGCAATTGCTGGTTAAACACCTGTGCGCCCAAGCTGCCGCCAACGACGAGAATTCGGGTTGGCGTGGTTCGACCTTCAAATCTTTGCGCCGGTTCCGGCAGCGTCGCCAGATCTTTACGCACCGGGTTACCGGTACAGCGCGTTACCGTCTTATCACCGAAACTGCCGGGAAAGGCTTCCAAAACGGTGCTGGCGAAGCGCGTTAACAGACGGTTGGTCATGCCAGCAATCGCATTCTGCTCGTGGATGATCAGCGGTTTGCGCAACAGCCAGGCAGCTACCCCACCCGGCCCGGTCACAAACCCACCCATTCCGACAACGCAGTCAGGGTTGATTTTGCGTAGCAGGGTGTAGGCTTCCCCAAGCGCTCGCATCAAGCGGAACGGAGCCAGCACTAACGCCAGCTTGCCCTTACCCCTCAGGCCCTTAATGCGAATCAGCGACAACGGTATTTCGGTTTCGCCAATCAATCGCTCTTCCATGCCACCTTTGGCACCCAGCCAATGCACTTCATGGCCTTGCTCCTGCAACGCCCGAGCCGTGGCCAGTGCCGGGAATACGTGGCCGCCGGTGCCACCGGCCATCATCAGGAAGCGACGAGGACTAGTCATAAACCGCGCCTCCTTTAACTTTCCGGGCAGGTTTGTCTGCCGCCATTTTCTCTTTATCCAGGCGTTCCATTTCGACCCGGGCGATAATGCCCAGCCCCACGCAGGTCACCAACAAACTGGAACCGCCGTAACTGACCAGGGGCAGCGTAAGCCCTTTGGTTGGCAGAAGGCCGGTTGTTACACACATATTGATGGCCGCCTGCAAACCAACCAGCAATGAAATGCCATAGCTGAAACACGCGCCAAACGGCATACCGCTTCGCTCAGCCCGGCGGCCGATCACAAAGCCGCTCATCACCAAAGCTGTAAACAGAGCCACCACAATCAGCGCCCCGATCAGTCCGAACTCTTCAGCGATGATGGCGAAGATGAAATCGGTGTGGGCTTCCGGCAGAAAGAACAGTTTCTGAACCGAGTTACCTAACCCCACGCCCGTCCACTCGCCACGCCCGAAGGCAATCAAAGACTGGGTCAGCTGATAGCCACTATCGAATTGGTCTTTCCACGGGTCCAGATAGCTGACCACCCGCTTCAAGCGGTAAGGGGCACTAACAACCAGAATGGTTCCTGCCACCACCATCAACCCGATCAACGGCAAGAACCGTGTGAGCCGAACGCCGCTGAGAAAGATCACGCCGGCTGCGGCGGCGCTCAATACCACCGAGGCGCCAAAATCCGGCTCAATCATCAACAGGCCAACCGCCAGCCCCAAAACAATCAATGGCCGGAAGAAGCCCGACCAGTCGTTCAACAAGGCTTCCCGGCGACGCACCACGTAACCCGAGAGGTAGGCGATCAAGCACAGCTTGGCCACTTCGGACACTTGCACGTTAAAGAAAAACACCGGTATCCAGCGGGTAGACCCGTTAACGGTGCGACCCAGCGGGGTCAGCACCAGAACCAGAACCAACAAACCGATACCCAACAACAGCCAGCCACTGCGCTCCCACCAGGAAACCGGGATATTCACGGCCACCAAAGCAGCCAGGCAGCCCAGCATGGCGAAAATCACTTGTCGTACCACGTAGTGGTAGCTGTTCCCCATTGTGGCTGCCGCCACGTCCATCGAGGCGGATGAAATCATCACCATGCCGATAACCAGCAAAGCCACAGAGGTCAGCACTAAAACGGCCAGTGGCTGAACCTCAATTGCCTTGGTCTGGAGCTGCGGAACGCGGGCTGCTACTTGCATCACAGCTCCTCCACAAGCGTGCGGAACTGATCGCCACGGTCATTATAATCTTTGAACATGTCGAAACTGGCACACGCCGGGGACAACAATACCCGGTCGCCCGCACAAGCCACGTCCCGGGCTTTGGCAATCGCTTGCTTGAACGACTCTGCAGGAATCTTTTCAACGCTTTGGCCAAGCACTTCGGAAATGGTGTTTGCGTCTCGGCCAATCAACACAACCGCCCGACACAAGCGCTGAACCGGGGCTGCCAAAGGTGCAAAATCAGCACCTTTCCCCTCACCGCCGACGATCAAAACCAGTTTGCCGTGATCCGGTGCCAAACTTTCAATGGCAGCGACGGTTGCGCCCACGTTGGTGCCTTTGGAGTCGTTGATGTAATCAACGCCGTCCAGATTCCGGACAAACTCGCAGCGATGCGGCAAGCCACGAAACTCCCGAGCCACATCCAGCATGACCGGCATCGGCAGTCCGGCAGCGTGACCAAGCGCCAACGCAGCCATCACATTGCTGATGTTATGGCGCCCCATCAGCTTCAATTCGCTGGCGAGCAGCAAGTTATCAAAGCCAAAGGTAATCCAGGTGCCTTGGTCGTCGTCCCGCGTACTGAAGGTATCGGGGTTAACCCGATTGAAGCCAAAGCACAGAAAGCGCAGGTTATCTCGCGCCATTGGCGTGCTCAGCGCATCATCAAGATTAACAATGGCGTTCTTGCAGCCCCGATACACCCGTTGTTTGGCCTGAAAATACGCCATTTTGTCCGGGTAACGGTCCATGTGGTCGTCACTGACGTTCAGCACCGTCGCCGCCACAGCATTGAGAGTGTCCGTGGTTTCCAGTTGGAAACTCGAAACCTCAAGGATATACAGATCCGCACCCTGCCCCAGCAAATCCAAAGCAGGGGTGCCGATATTGCCACCCACTTGCACGTTTCGCCCCGCCGCTTTCGCCATTTCGCCCAGTAAGGTAGTTACGGTGGTTTTCCCGTTAGATCCCGTAATGGCAACGACAGGCGCATCAGCGGCCTCGGCAAACAGATCAATATCACCGCGAACCAGTGCGCCGTTCTTGGCAGCCGCGTCAATGGCCGGATCAGTGATGCTGATACCAGGGCTGACGACAAGCTCGCTGAACTGAGCAAACAGATCGGGGTCGAACGCTCCAAGGTGCACAGTCACTTCAGGCCAGCCCTCTTTCAGCTCGTTCAGCCCAGGCGGGTTAGCGCGACTATCAGCCACGGTCACCGACCGGCCTTGCTCGGATAAATAACGCACACACGAGAGCCCGGTTTTCCCGAGCCCTACGATCAGTGTGCGACGATCCGAAACAATGACACTCATAGCGACGTAGATTTCCTATCGAAGTTTCAGGCTGGCCAGGCCAACCAGTACAAGAACCACAGTAATCACCCAGAACCGCACGATAACTCGCGGCTCTGGCCAACCTTTCAGTTCAAAATGGTGATGCAACGGTGCCATGCGGAAGATCCGGCGTCCGGTCAGGCGGAACGAAGCCACCTGCAGTATGACCGAAACGGTTTCCATCACGAACACACCGCCCATAATGAACAGAACAATTTCCTGGCGGACGATAACGGCAACCACGCCCAAAGCCGCGCCCAGAGCCAGCGCGCCCACGTCCCCCATAAACACCTGGGCGGGATAGGTGTTAAACCACAAGAACCCGAGGCCCGCGCCTACCAGGGCGCAACAGAACACGATGAGTTCACCGGTACCCGGGAGGTGTGGAATCAACAGATAATTGGCGAATTCAGCGTGCCCGGACACGTAAGCGAAGATGGCAAGCGCACCGGCAACCATCACCGTGGGCATGATCGCCAGCCCATCCAGACCATCGGTCAGGTTCACAGCGTTGCTGCTGCCGACAATCACAAAGTAAGTGAGCAGAATGAACAGAACAGGCCCCAACGTCAGGGACACGTTTTTCAGAAACGGCAGGTACAGGGAGGTTTCCTGCGGCAGGGTCGAGGTTGCATACAAAACCACCGCAGCAGCCGCGCCGATCACCGACTGCCAGAAGTACTTCCAGCGCCCGGGCAAACCACGGGGATTGCGCTCAACCACTTTGCGATAGTCATCGACCCAGCCGATTGCACCGAACAAAATGGTAACCAGTAACACGGTCCAGACATAGCGGTTACTCAGGTCTGCCCACAACAACGTTGAAATGGCGATAGCCACAAGAATCAGGGCACCACCCATGGTGGGCGTACCAGCCTTGCTCAGATGAGTCTGAGGGCCGTCATCCCGAACCGCCTGCCCAATCTGATACTGGCTGAGTTTGCGGATCATCAGCGGGCCGATCATCAGGGAAATCAGGAGCGCCGTCAGCACTCCGAAAATAGCGCGCACGGTCAGGTACTGAAACACCGTCAGCGCAGAAAAATATTGAGATAAAACCTCTGTTAACCAGAGCAGCATGCGTTTTTCACCTTTGTCTGCATTCCCTCCACCACACGATCCATGGCGGAACTTCGAGAACCTTTAGCCAGCACCACCATGGCACCCTGACGGCCATCAACGATGGCATTCACAGCTTGCTCATGGGTCTGGAATTGTTCAGCACCTTGCCCGTAGCCTTTGGCGTAGCCGTCACAACCCGGCCCCACCAGCAGCAAACGTTCAATACCTTTTTCTTTGGCGTGAGCCCCGATCTCGGCATGCAGGTCATCGCCCTGCCCACCCAGTTCGGCCATCGCGCCCAATACAGCTACTCGCTGCCCCGGATAACCAGCAAGCACATCAATCGCAGCTTTCATGGAAGCCGGATTCGCGTTGTAACTGTCATCAATGATGGTGAAACCCGGCGCAGGCTCAAACACCAGCAAGCGCCCCTTGACGGCTTGAACGCCGCTTAGCCCTTGCACAAGCTGTTCATCGGTTGCGCCCAATTCGCGACACGCGACAATGGCGCACAAGGCGTTACTGACATTGTGTTCACCCACCAACGGCAGGGTGAATTCACAACACCAGCCATCAGGACCTTCTGCTTTAACCACCATGGTTTGATCGGATGCGACCTGAGCTTCTGCCCGATAGTCGGCTTGCGGGTGTCTCATCCGTGACACACTCACGACCCGTCGCTCTCCGGCCCGCTCGAACCATTGGTCATATGCAGGGTCATCCCGGTTGAGCACAACCAAACCCTGCCCGGCAACACCATCAATGATCTCGCCTTTGGCTTTGATGATGTTCTGGTAACTGCCAAAACCTTCAAGGTGAGCCTGGCCGGCATTGGTCAGAATCACTACGTGCGGGCGCACAATGGCCACCGTATGGGCGATTTCTCCCAAACCGCTGGCACCCAGTTCAACCGCTCCGTACTGATGTTCCGGCGCCAACCGGAACATCGTTAATGGCACACCGATGTGGTTGTTCAGGTTACCTTCAGTCGCCAGCACTTCGCCCACCTGTTCGAGGATGGCTGCGGTTAGCTGGCGCACGGTTGTCTTGCCACTACTGCCGGTAATGGCCACCAAGCGCGCCTTGCTTTCATTGCGATTACCCGCTGCCAACACCGCAAGCGCATTAACCGTGTCATCGACCACCAGCTGTGGGAACGGAACCGACTCGTCGGCGGTATCGACCACGGCTGCAACGGCCCCTTGCGAACGGGCCTGTTCCAGGAACTTATGGCCATCAAAGCGTTCGCCGCGCAGAGCCACGAACAGCTGCCCGCCACCAACCGAACGGGTATCGGTTGACACGCCGTTAAACTGCAGCGTTCCTGCATCAACCGGCTTACCCGCAAGCGATGCACCTAGCCAGGACTGGGCTTCCGCCAGCGAAAAGGCGCGCATCATGCCACACCTCCATTAAGGCGCAACTGTTTCTGCACCTGCTCGGCATCACTGAACGGATTCTTTTTGCCCGCCACTTCCTGCCAGGTTTCGTGCCCTTTGCCGGCAACCAATACCAAGTCTTTCGGCCCCGCAATGGCCACAGCTTCAGCAATAGCTGCCGCCCGGTCATGAATGACCTGATATTCGGTGCCTTCGGAGAAACCTTTCTCGATGTCTTTGGCGATTTGCCCCGGGCTCTCTGACCTCGGGTTGTCATCCGTTACGATGATCACATCCGCTCGTCTTTGCGCTTCAGCCGCCATTTCGGGACGCTTGCCCGGATCGCGATCGCCGCCGCAACCGAATACGCAGATCAGTTTTCCTTCCGCGTGGGGACGCAGAGCCGCCAACGCGTTCGCCAGCGCATCTGGCGTGTGTGCGTAATCAACCACCACACAACGGCCATCTGCCCCCGTATACTTTTCCAGCCGGCCCGCCGGCGGTACCAATCTGGAGCAGGCATCTACGGCACGATCCACCGGAACCCCCAGCGTTAACACCGTAGCCATGGCTGCCAGAACATTGCTCGCGTTGAAACTCCCCAACAACGGCACTTCCAATATAAACTCGCCCCATAGGCCATCGACCGTGGCGCGAAAGCCCGAAGCAGTCGGAGTAAATTCTTTCAGCCAAAGCTCTGTCTGGGCTTCATGCAGGCTGTAACGCACCCGATCACACAACCCTTCTGTCTGTTCGTATAACTGGCGCCCGAACGGGTCGTCGAAATTAATCACAGAGAAGTGCAACTCTTCGCGGCGGAACAAGCGCGCTTTAGCCTCGCCATAGGCTTCCATGGTGCCGTGATAATCCAAGTGATCCCGGGTCAGGTTGGTAAAGACCGCCCCGGTCATGGCAACTTTATCAATACGCCCTTGCGCCAACGCATGGGAAGACACTTCCATAACCGCGGCGCGACCACCGTCACCACGAATCTGGTGCAGTACCCGATTTACCTGAACAACATCCGGCGTGGTGTGGCTTGCCGGCTGCAAACGGCCGGGCATGCCGTACCCAAGAGTCCCAAGCACGCCGCAGGGCGTACCCGCCTCTTGTAGCAGCGCCGAAATATATTGAGTGACCGACGTTTTCCCGTTGGTGCCCGTTACACCCACCACCCGTAAATGCCGTGAGGGATGCTCAAAAAAGCGCGTGGCGATGCGGCCCATTTGGTTTCGTAAACCAACAATCGGAACAATCAGTGCGCCCTGGCGCTCATGGCATTCTTGCGGAATTTTTGCTTCCAACAAAACCGCAGTGGCGCCGGCCGAGATCGCCTGATCCAAGTAGGCATCTGCCGGAGTGGTTGCGCCTGACAAGGCAATGAATGCGTCACCGGACGTAACCTTTCGGCTGTCCGTTTGCAGGCCATGAATCGTGACATCAAAGACAGAAGGCACATCCACAATGCCTTGCAGCAGATTACTGATCGACGTTATGCACATAGCTACCCCTTATCTCCTGACGAGACAGCCACTGGTGCCACACCGGAAACTTCGAGCTCGGGTTTCACGTTCAGCAAACGCAACGCGTCTCCCATAACCCGGGCAAACACCGGCGCGGCCACTTCACCGCCGTAATACTCTCCTGACTGAGGCGCATCTACGGCCACTACTGTTACGATCTTCGGATCATCAATGGGTGCCATACCCGCGAAAATCGCCTTATACATGCTGTCTTCGTAGCCATGTGCACCAACCAGATGCACCGTACCTGTTTTACCGCCAGCCGCGTACAGACCGGGCTGGGCTCGGCCACCCGTGCCTTTCGCTACGGCGTCTTTCAGCATCTGCCGGACTTCGTAGGTCACTTTTTCGCTGAGAACCCGCTGTCCTTGCGGCGGTTGTTCTTGTTTCAGCAGACTAACCGGATACCGAATGCCGCCGTTGGCCAAGACCATATAAGCCTGAGCCAGTTGCAGTGCGTTCACGCTGAGGCCATAGCCGTAGGAAAGAGTTGCTTCTTCAACCGGCCGCCATTTCGGGCGGGCGGGTAAGACACCCACGGCCTCTCCGGGAAAGCCAACACCGGTTGCCTGCCCCAGCCCCATTCGCGAAAACAGATTGCTCAGAACATCGCCACCCAGATCATTAGCGATCTTACTCACACCAACGTTGCTGGATTTAACGATGATTTTGGTCAGATCCATCACACCGTAATTGCGATGATCCCGAATGGTGAAACGCCCGAAGCGCCGATAGCCGGGCGAGGTGTCGATGGTGCTATTGGCGTTGTACTTGCCCGATTCCAGAGCCGCTGCGATCGTCAGCGGCTTGATGGTGGAACCAGGCTCGAACAAATCAGTGATCGCCTTGTTTCGCAGATTCTCGACCGCTAACTGAGAGCGGTCGTTCGGGTTATACGAGCCCTGATTAACCATTGCCAACACCTCACCGGTGCTGACATCGAGCATGACCAGCGTGCCGCCACGCGCGTTGTGGGCGCCAACCACGGCTTTCAGCTCACGGTAGGCGAGATACTGGAGCCGGAGATCTATACTCAACTCAAGACCTTTACCGGGGCGGGCATCACGCACCAGCATCAAATCTTTGATGATGTGACCGCGACGATCTTTAAGAACGCGCTTTGCCCCGGGCTCACCTTCCAGCCACTGGTTGTAGGCCAGTTCAATCCCTTCCTGCCCGTCTTCGTCTATGTTGGTAAAACCGACAACGTGTGCGGTCACCTCACCGGCAGGATAGTAACGGCGATATTCCTGGCGGGCATAAATGCCGCCGAGCCCCAAAGCTAACGCCTCTTTAGCCATCGCGGGCTGAACCTTGCGGCGCAAATAAATAAATTCACGGCTGGCGTAACTACGCAGGCGCTGGCGCAGCTCACCTTCGGACAATTCCAACACCCGAGCAAGCACGGCCAGTTTCGGATGTTCGGGGTCAATCTCTGACGGGTTTGCCCAAACCGTCTGAACCGGCGTACTCACTGCCAGCGGCTCACCGTGGCGATCGGTGACCACGCCACGGTGAGCGTCAATGGATTCTGTCCGAATGGTGCGGACATCACCCTGCTGGCGTAGAAAGTCATTATCAACAACCAGCAAATCAGTCAGTCGCCAGCCAATGCCCAGCATCACCAACAGAAAAACGCCCAGCACAGAATAAAAGCGCCAGGCCTTCAAGCCTGCCACCAGTCGCTGCACCCTGCTGTTTGTCTGTTCGCTTCGAGCGGACAAATTGGCCACCTTGCTGCTGTTATCGTTTTATTTAGCCGCAATCGGCGTCATCAACGGCACCAGAACGATATCCTGTCGCCCCGGAACCTTCATGCCAAAACGTTCTGCTGCCAACTTTTCAACACGACCATGAGCGCTCAGCGCACTTTGTTCCAACAACAGCTGACTCCATTCACGCTCATGTGCATCGCGCTGCTGTTGCAGCGTCGACAATGTATTGAACAGCTCCCGGTTTTCATGGGCACTTACCACAACCCCGATCGCCGAGACGGTAAGCGCCAGTATCAGCATCAAAGATACCAGCACCTGTTTTTTGCATGCCGTTTCAAAAACCTCTCGGGATACCCGAACAGCCGAGACAACACCCTCTCTGACTTTTTCTTTATTCAGTTTTGCGGCTTTCGTTGGTTGCTCTATGGCTACGGCGCCCATGGCGTCTCGCTCCCTTGCGAATTCGCTTCAGTGAGTTGTTCGCTCCAGCACCCGCATGACAGCACTGCGAGCCCGAACGTTCTCGTCTATTTCATGATCGCTGGCCTTATTGGCCTTACCGACCAGACGGTAAGAAGACTGCATCTGCTCCGCCGTCACTGGCACACCTTTTGGAATCTTCGGCCCTTGGGCCAGATCTCTCATAAACCGCTTTACCAGCCGGTCTTCCAGAGAGTGAAAACTGATCACCACCAACCGGCCACCGGGCGCCAGACGCTCCGCAGCAACCTTCAACCCGATTTCCAGATCTTCCAGCTCCCGATTGATAAAAATTCGGATCGCCTGAAAGGTCCGCGTAGCCGGGTGTTTGTGCTTCTCTTTTTTAGGTACAGCCTCGGCCACTAACTCGGCCAACTGCCGGGTTGTTTCCAACGACTCTTCCGCACGTCGCTCAACCACCAAACGCGCAATACGGCGAGAGAAACGCTCTTCGCCGTACCGGAAAATCACATCTGCTATGTCTTTTTCATCTGCACTGGCCAACCATTGCGCCGCACTTGGCGCCTGCTGCGGATTCATCCGCATGTCTAACGGGCCATCCTTCATGAAGGAAAAACCTCGCTCAGCATCATCCAGCTGCGGCGAAGACACGCCTAAATCCATCAACACACCGTTGACCGTCGACCACTGCCGGGCACGCAGTGCTTCATCGAGCTCCGAAAAAGATCCGTGAAACCAATCAAAGCGTTGATCGCTGGCCGCCAACGCTTCAGCCACTCGGATCGCTTCAGGGTCTTTATCAATGCCCAGTAAGCCCCCCTGCTCGTTAAGTTGGCTCAAAATCAGCCGACTGTGGCCGCCGCGCCCGAATGTACCATCGACATAACAACCTGCACTGTCGTTAACCAGGTAATCGACCGCTTCATCGAGCAACACAGAGCGATGTTTGAAACCGTCAACGGAATCAGAGTCCGGCTTGGTCATAGCGACAGCGCCTCCATTTCAGGCGGCACGTCGTCATCGTCAGAAGACTCATCCAGCCAGGCCATCCAACGCTCTTCGCTCCAGAGCTCCCATTTATTACCCTGACCGATCAACATCAATTTCTTTTCCAAATAGGCGTAACTTCTGAGCGTAGGCGGCACCAAAATACGCCCCGCCGAGTCCAACTCCATCGGCGCTGCATTACCCAGCATCAATCGCTGAAGGCGCCGAACCGGCTTCTTAATGTTCGGAAGGGCTTCTATCTTGGGGCGCAGGATTTCCCATTCAGGTTCCGGGTACAACAGCACGCAACGTTCCTCATCGGTATTGGCGCTGGCAGTCAGAACAATACGGCCACCACAAAGCTGCGCGAGTTCTTCGCGCAGCTTTGTCGGAATCGCTAAGCGACCCTTCGCGTCCATATTGATGGCATGACTGCCAAGGAAGTTGCTCATTTACGCCGTATCCAAGGGTGCTATTTCCACAAAAAACCACTAGAAACCACTTTTTCCCACTTCCGCACACTATAGAAACACGCAAAAGACAATGCAAGCGCCGCTTTGGCCGCCACGAGGCCAAAACTTCCTTTAATGACAAGAGGTTACGAAACGGAAATTTATGGAGAGACTGAACTGAGCACGAGAAGTATTGAAAAAACAAGAACCTGCAAGGCGTTCTGAAAGCCTAATCTAAAGCATAAGATTTTTTGGCTATAACCGCAGGCTTGTGAGAAGTACGCACATTAAATATTGATAGGAAAAGAGAGCTCGCCGATAAGCCGGGTTCTGTCGTGGACAGTCATTCATCTAGAGCCTGCGTCGCCACAGACCTCAAGCAACCTACCCGAATCCAGCGCGGGCCACGCCAACGGATTCCTATTTGGTCTTGCTCCAGGTGGGGTTTACCATGCCGTGAACTGTTGCCAGTCACGCGGTGCGCTCTTACCGCACCATTTCAACCTTACCGGCGCCCGAAGGCACGTAGGCGGTGTATTTTCTGTTGCACTTTCCGTCGACTTGCGCCGCCCAGGCGTTACCTGGCACCTTGCCCTATGGAGCCCGGACTTTCCTCCCCCGGTAAAACCGGCGGCGACTGTCTGGCGAGCTCGGGGCTGACAATACCCGTGCCGCTGCCTGCGCGCAAGTGCTTTTAACCGCCCTTTAACACCAGCGCCCGCTGGTACAATTCATTCTTCCCCAAGCCACAGACATCCGAAACAATCCTGGCCGCCTTCTTAACCGGCAACTCTTTGACCAGCATCGCCAGCAATTTATCGGCGTCAACAGCGGCCTCTGCGCCCGGTGCCTCGTCGGAGCCACGAACCATCACAACAAACTCACCTTTTGAACCGTGCGGATCTGCCTGCAGATCGGCGAACACTTTAGCTGCCGTTCCCGCATAGAAGGTTTCGAACGTTTTCGTCAGCTCTCTTCCCAGCACACACTCTCGTTCGAGGCCCAGAACCTCGATGAGGTCCTCCATAAAATCACAGATTCGGTGCGGGGACTCATAAAATACCAAGGTAGCCGGCTGCCACTTAAAATTTTCCAGCGCAGCTTTCCGCCCAGCTCGCTTTGCCGGCAAAAATCCTGCGAACAGAAACTGGTCGGTTGGCAAACCGGCTGCCGAAAGCGCTGCCACCAAAGCACAAGCGCCTGGAATTGGAGAAACCTGGTACCCCGCCGCGCGCGCCTCTCTAACCAGAATATACCCCGGATCAGAAATCAAAGGCGTACCGGCATCAGATACCAAGGCCACACTTTGCCCTTGCGACAAGGCCTCAAGGATCTGATTGACCCGAGCCCTTTCATTGTGATCATGAAGCGCCAACATTTGCTTGTTAAGCCCCAGATGATTCAGCAGCCTGCCACTATGGCGGGTGTCCTCAGCCGCTACTAAGTCCGCTTTGGCCAACACTTGGCGAGCCCGCTCCGTTAAATCATCGAGGTTTCCGATCGGCGTTGCGACAACGTACAGCTGTCCACCGACACTAACGGGCGTTCGCTCAGAACTGGGCATAAAATGACTCCGGAGAATGGATAACACTGCCTTATAGCCTGCCCATGACAGGCACGTCATGTGAAATAGGCCGGGAGCTGGTAAACTTGCCAGCTAATGAGCGGCATCACAAGCCCAATGATCCGGAGATACCGAGCCTGCCATGATGACACACCGCAACTCTTTACCCATGTTCACGCTACTGACCGTACTGATGATCCTGTTCAGTGGCTGCGCCTCCATCAACCTGGATACGCATGTTGCTGACACACCAGAACAAGCACTAGCCATAGCAGCGGATGAAAATGACACCCAACGCGCCCAACGCTATTTGCTTCGTATCGCGGGCAATTATCAATCGAAAGGCAATCATACCGCCGCCAGGACAATACTCCGGCACGACTTGCTAAAATCCGCGAAAGACCAAGCTCTCGAGCAGCAGCGACTGCTTGCCATGGCCAGTGCGATCGAGCTTGAAGACCGGGCGTGGGCAAAAGAACTCGCCGCCACTATCGACACGGAAAACTTCCTTAACTACCCCAGCGATTTGCTGCCCCGGGCCGCCAACCTGCAAGCACAAACCCAAGCGTTGGCCGGGAAGCCTTTCGAGGCTGCCATGACCCTGATTCTGCTCGGCCAAGCGGACAGCAGCGTCGGCCCACAAAGCGTTCATGACAAAATCTGGAACCAGTTAAAAAACGTCGATTCAAAGAAACTGCAGGCCAATACCAACAACGCCATCGGGTTTGAAAACCAAGGCTGGCTGGAGCTTGCTATGACGCTCCGGAACTCTGACAGCAACCTAGACGCCCAAGGGCGACTCATTCGACAGTGGCAAAATAACTGGCCGGGGCACCCTGCAGCTCAAACCCTGCCGAAAGAACTCGCGCTCATGGCGGATATTTCGTCCTCCCGACCAGAAAACATCGTCTTGGCACTGCCCCTCGAAGGTCCGTTAGCCAGTGCCGGCAAAGCCATCCGGGACGGCTTCATCGCGGCCTATTATAAAGACACCAGCACCAATCGCAGCAAAACAGATATCCGGGTTGTGGATACTGCCGACCGGCCCTTTCGCGATCTATACAGCGAGCTGAGCAACAGCAAAGTTGATCTGATTGTTGGCCCGCTTGAAAAAGACGGCTTGACCGAACTTGCGGATATGAACACCCTCCCGGTTCCGGTGCTGGGCCTGAATTATCTGCCGGGCGACAGTAAAGCACCTGACGGCCTTTACCAATACGGCTTGTCTGCCGAAGATGAAGCACGGCAAATTGCCGAGCAGCTTGCGGAAGACGGTATCACTCGTATTCTGGCGCTCATCCCGAACGGCGAATGGGGCGACCGGGTTTCCGCAGCCCTGACCAACAAACTGCAAGAAACTGGCGTGACAGCGCTGCACGTTCAGCGCTTCTTCCCGGAAGACAATCTTCGCGCGATCACCGCCGACGTCCTTGGCGTAACCGCATCGCGCCAGCGGGCAATCAATGTCGAACGCACCATTGGCCTGAACGTGGAATTCGAACCCCGGCCTCGCCAGGACGCGGAAGCGATTGTTATGGTTGCAGCACCAACGATTGCCCGCCAATTTAAACCCTTGTTCGCCTTCTATTTCGCGGGCAACCTTCCGGTGTACGCACCCTCAATTACCTACGAAGGTGTCCCCAACCCCAGCCGTGATCGAGACTTGAACAACGTGATGTTCACCGATATCCCTTGGGTTCTTGCCGAAGACAACCCGTTACGCGGCGATGCGGAACAGTATCTGAGTGGCACCAAAGGCCAACTGGGCCGCCTGTTCGCCATGGGCGCCGACGCCTGGCAACTCAGCAAACGCTTACCGCTTCTGCAGCAAGTCAAAGATGCAGCCATTGACGGCCACACGGGCACCCTGACCATGACGCCGGCAGGCGCCATACACAGGGAACAATTATGGGCGAAGTTTGTTAACGGAACCCCCGAGGTGCTGAAAAGCAAAGCCCCCGACACACTCGTGCCAGGCGAATAAAACCAACCAGCGATTGAATATGGCCAAGGACGGCAAAAAAGCGTTAGGCGATTTCTATGAAGGAGTAGCTGCCCGCTACCTGAGCGGCCGTGGCGTTTTCATACTTGAACGCAACGTTTATAACCGGGGCGGAGAAATTGACCTCATCGGCCAAGACGGTAACGTGTTGGTGTTTTTTGAAGTGCGGTACCGAAAAACCAATAGCTTGGTCGATCCCCTGAGCTCAATCACACCAAGCAAACAGAAGCGATTGATCAGGGCCGCCTCATTCTACCTTCACCGAAACAACCTGTGGGATGCTCACACGCGCATCGATGTAATCGGTATTACGCCGGGAACTACCAGCAAATACCGGGTACAATGGGTTAAAAATGCAATTCAGGCAGATTAATACCGGCACCATGACCAATACTGAAGAACGAATCAATTACTGGTTTGCAAACCACATGGAACAGACTGCGCAAGCCGCCGTCACCGCAGGCCCGGCGATTGGAAGTGTGGCAGACGCGTTTGTGAGCACACTATTGCAGGATGGCAAAATCATCGCTTGCGCGAACGGCAACGCCAACGTCCTCACGCAATACCTATGCACGGCGCTTTTGTCCCGGTTTGATCAGGATCGCCCGGCCCTACCCGCCATTAACCTGGGTGCAGATGCCACCACCTATTCTGCGATCTGCCGGGACAATCGCTTTAACGATACCTTTTCCAGACAAGTACGAGCCGTAGGCAAGCCTGGAGACTTGCTGTTTGTAGTCGTTGATGACGGCCATAAAGCCAACTTGATTCAGGCGATTCAAGCAGCTCACGACCGCGAAATGATGGTCGTGGTCCTAAGCGCACGGGAAAAGTCTGACATCACGTCTCTGATGCACCCCGAAGACCACGAAGTTGCATTAAACGATCTGGCACCACACGAAGCCACGCCACTCATGATGGTAATCCTCAACGCCTTGTGCGATCAGATCGACGCAAAACTATTTGGCGGATAAGAAAAAAGCCGGCAAGCCGGCTTTTTTCTTATTTCACTACTTTCAGCGTTGGTCTGCCCGAAGGCCGCTCATCCGCTTTTTGGGCTGAAGCGTCATCTCCATCGCCGTCTGGATCAGGAAAACCAGGCTCGCTACCGAACACCATTCCTTCACCGTTTTCTTTTGCGTAGATGGCCAGCACGGCTTGCAGCGGAATAAACACCTGCATAGGCACACCGCCGAACCGAGCGCTAAACTCGATCGCGCCGTTACCAATCACCAGACCTCTTACAGCGCCAGTGCTGATATTTAAAACAATCTGCCCGTTAGCCACGTGCTCTGTAGGCACCTGAACACCCTGAACCCCCGCATCAACAACAATGTATGGGGTGCAGTCATTATCCAGAATCCACTCATTCAGCGCCCTTACCAAGTATGGGCGACTGGAGCTCATGGCAACATTTAAATCAGACACTACAACAACTCCTGATCTGGAACCGGGCGTTAAACCATCAACTGCGAATATCTTCTTCAAGGTCAGAGAGGCTCGCCTTAAAGCCTTCGCGGCTAAAGATACTCTCCATATACTTGAGCAGCGGCTTGGCCTGCTTGTCTTTATCACTCAGCTCGATACCCAGAGCCGGCAAACGCCACAGGATTGGCGCGATACAGCAATCCACAATGGTGAACTCTTCTGACAGGAAGAACGGCATTTCCGCAAACAGAGGGCCAGTCGCCAGCAAGCTTTCCTTCAACTCTTTACGGGCAGCGTCAGACGCTTTACCAGTTGGCTGCGCAACAATCTGATCAACCAGAGCGCACCAGTCTTTCTGAATGCGATGGATCATCAAACGACTGTTGGCTCGCGCAACGGGGTACACAGGCAAAAGCGGAGGATGCGGGAAACGCTCATCCAAGTATTCCATCATGATGTTTGGTTCATACAGAACCAAATCACGATCCACCAGTGTCGGAACGGCGTTGTACGGGTTCAGGTCCGCCAGTTCTGCCGGAGGGTTGTCCGGCTCCACATCAACAACATCAACGGTAACGCCCTTTTCAGCCAATACAATACGCACACGATGGCTGTAATGACTATTCGGGTCCGAGAAAAACGTCATTGATGACCGCTTGGTCACAACGCCCATATAAGCTACCTCACGATTCTAAAATCGAAACAATCCAGTAAACGCAAAAAACCAGCGGTCCCTAAAAGGACCGCTGGAAATTAGGATTAAGGATTATACCCTAAATCTTAATGTACGTCTTTCCAGTACTCGCGATTGAGCAAGTAGGCGAAGACGAAGAAGATGGCCACGAAGATCAGCACGAAAATACCAATACGCTCGCGCTCAACCTTTACCGGGTCACCCATGTAGGACATGAAGTTGGTCAGATCCCACATCGCCTGATCGAATTCAGCACCTGTCATGCTGCCTTCAATGGCGTACTCAGGACATGCATCACTGTTATTGATGTTGCCACTGAGCGGCTCAACATTTGGCTTAACGCCAATATTGGGCTTAACCGCACACAGACCTTGCAGGCCAACCATCACATGAGGCATACCAACGAGATCGAAGACCACGTTGTTCACGCCCAGGGGACGGCTGTCATCTTTGTAGAACCCACGCAGGTAGGAATAGACCCAGGATTCGCCACGCAGACGAGTCTCCAGAGTCAGGTCAGGTGGTGGCGCACCAAACCAACCTGCAGCCATACCCTTGTCCATGGAGTTCTTCATCAATTCACCGATCTTAGCGCCGGTAAAAATCAGATTCTCTTCATACAACGCTGCCGGGATTTCCAGATCATCAGAAACACGCTTGTAGCGAGCGTACTCCATAGAGTGGCAACCCATGCAGTAGTTGGTGAACAACGCGGCACCACGCTGCAAAGATGCTTTGTCGGTGTGGTCCGGAGTCATCTCATCCAGAGGAACCGCCGCACCCGCTGCCAGCCCGAGAGCCGGCAGGATCGCTATGAAAAGACCAAATATCAGCTTTCTCATTATCCTGTCACCCTCTCTGGCACTGGCTTGGTTTTCTCCATACGCGTATAGAACGGCATGAGAATAAAGTACGCGAAGTACAGCACGGTCAGGATCTGGGCAACAGTGGTTCGACCTTCCGTTGCTGGAACGATACCCAAGTAACCCAATACCACAAAGCTGATCGCAAAAATCGTCAGTGCGATTTTGCTCAACCAACCCTTGTAGCGAATTGACCGAACCGGGCTTCTATCCAACCAAGGCAACACAAACAGGATTGCAATGGCCGCACCCATAACAACAACACCCCAGAACTTGGCATCCAGACCAAACAGGTCAACGGTTACCGCACGCAACATCGCGTAGAAAGGCGTGAAGTACCACACCGGAGCAATGTGTTCCGGGGTCTTCAGGTTGTTAGCCGGCTCGAAGTTTGGCTTCTCGAGGAACAGGCCGCCCATTTCGGGGAAGAAGAACACCACGATAAAGAAGATAAAGAAGAACACCGCCACACCCAGCAGGTCGTGCACTGAGTAGTACGGATGGAACGGGATACCGTCTTTCGGAATGCCGTTTTCATCTTTGTTTTTCTTGATGTCAATACCGTCAGGGTTGTTTGAACCCACTTCGTGCAACGCCAAGATGTGCAATACAACCAGCGCGAGCAAAACAATCGGCAGCGCAACAACGTGCAGCGCGAAGAAGCGGTTCAGCGTGATACCGGAGATCAGGTAATCACCACGAATCCACAACGACAGGTCTTCACCAATCACCGGAATAGCGCCGAACAGGTTAACGATAACCTGGGCACCCCAGTAAGACATCTGACCCCATGGCAGCAGGTAGCCCATAAAAGCTTCTGCCATCAGCACCAGGTAAATCAGCATGCCGAAGATCCAGATCAGCTCACGAGGCTTCTGGTAGGAGCCATACATCAGGCCACGGAACATGTGGAGGTAAACCACCACGAAGAAGGCAGAAGCCCCGGTAGAGTGCAGATAGCGCAGCAACCAACCCCATTCAACATCGCGCATGATGTATTCAACGGAAGCGAAAGCACCTTCGCCGGACGGGTTGTAGCTCATGGTCAACCAAATACCGGTGACCAACTGGTTAACCAGTACAAGCATGGCCAGAGAGCCAAAGAAGTACCAGAAGTTGAAGTTTTTAGGCGCGTAATACTTCGCCAGATGGTTATTCCAAGCATCGACAATAGGAAGACGCTCATCTACCCAATTTATAAGCTTCTGCATTACGCTGCCTCCGGATCAAGACCAATCGTCAAGGTCGAATCATTATCGAACCGGTAGGGCGGCACTTCCAGGTTCAGAGGAGCTGGCTGCCCGGCAAGTACGCGTCCGGACAAATCGAACTTGGAGCCGTGACATGGGCAAAAGAACCCACCTAGCCACTCTTCACCCAGATCTGCCGGCGCCACTTCTGGACGATAGGTAGGAACGCAACCAAGGTGCGTACAAATACCTACCAGAACCATAAATTCCGGCTTCAGAGAGCGGGAAGCCCCCTTAATGTATTCCGGCTGCTGACTGGCTGCGGTTGATTCTGGATCTTTCAACCGAGGGGTCATTTCCTCAACGCGATCCAGCATATCTTTGGACCGGCGCACAACCCACACAGGCTTGCCTCGCCATTCAACAGTTACCTGCTGACCTGGCTCAATTTTGTCGACATTCATTGTTACCGGTGCACCGGCTGCTTCCGCTTTTGCGCTGGGGTTCCAGGACGCTACGAAAGGAACAGCTGCACCGACGACGCCGACACCACCTACCACGGATGTGGCACCGATTAGAAATCGGCGCCGACCTTGGCTCACGTCGCCATTACTCATTATGGTTTTCTCCCATCAGGCGAGGCACAGACGCGGAAACACCGATACTGCGCTTCGAAAAGGACTTCACAACCCAAAATTATAAGCGAGGAAATGGTAATGAAATTAACCTTCGCTTACAAGTTAGAAAGGCCCAGTGCCGGGCTTATCCCTGCGCCAGATCAAAATTTTTTACGGTCCTCAGACACAAAAAAACCCGACCAAAAGATCGGGTTTTCCATCGGCACAAGGTGCAGATTAACGCTTGGAGAACTGCGGACGCTTACGCGCTTTACGCAGACCAACCTTCTTACGCTCAACCTTACGTGCATCACGAGTAACATAACCCGCTTCGCGCATTGAAGGACGCAGTGTTTCGTCGTAATCCATAAGGGCACGAGTCAGACCGTGGCGAATTGCGCCTGCCTGACCACTGATACCACCACCCTTAACAGTGATATTGATATCGAAACGATCTTCAGAACCCGCAACAACCAGCGGCTGACGCACGATCATTCGAAGAGTCTCACGACCGAAGAATTCTTCGATTGTGCGACCGTTGATAGAGATGTTACCGCTTCCCGGCTTGATAAAAACCCGAGCCGTGGATGACTTGCGGCGACCAGTACCGTAATTTTGTGCTACAGACATATTCGCCTTCCGTTAAATGTCGAGTTCTTTGGGCTGCTGGGCGGCATGCGCATGCTCAGCGCCGGCGTACACTTTCAGCTTCTTGAACATGGCACGGCCAAGCGGACCTTTCGGAAGCATGCCTTTCACAGACTTCTGAATGATTTGCTCGGGAGCCTTGTCAACCAGCTTCTCGAAATTGATGGATTTGATTCCACCTGGAAAGCCGGTATGGCTGTAATACATCTTATCAGATGCCTTGTTGCCGGTAACCTTCACCTGGCTGGCATTGATAACAACGATATAATCGCCAGTGTCCACATGAGGGGTATACTCAGGCTTATGCTTGCCCCGCAGACGAAGGGCGATTTCGGTTGACAGACGACCCAGCGTCTTGCCGGCTGCGTCTACAACGTACCAGTCACGTTTTACAGTTTCTGGTTTCGCACTCAGAGTCTTCATTGATTCCGCCTTGAACGCTAAAAGAAACGTTAAAAACCACCACCGGTACATGCAAGGCATCCGGGGGAGGTCCATACCTAGTTTGCGCTGGCACTATTCGGGGCTGAGATAGTGACATCGCCTTGAAAAGCCAGGGCGCGAAGTATACTCGAACCCTGAGAGAAAGCCAACCCTAAGCCCCTTTGTCTCGTAAATCCCCTACTCAGCGTTTAATCTGGCGCCAATACCGTCGGCGCCAGGCCGTAGAGTTTACCCGCATTTTCCATCAATACCCCGGCAAGCCACGCCTTGTCTTCTCCCCGCAGTTCAGCCAGCTGACCAAAGATAGCCGGAATATAAACTGGCGAGTTCTGCCCCTTCGGGACCCCCGCAGGTGACATATCCGGAGCATCGGTTTCCAGCACCAAGACGTCTGCCGGCAAGCGCGAAACCACGTCTCGCGTTTTCTTTGCCCGCTCGTGGGTGATCACCCCACCCACTCCAATATAGCAGCCCAGCTCGATAAAGTGGCAAGCCTGCTGATAGCTTCCCGAAAAGCCATGAATCAGCGCCCGCCCCTGCCAACGCTCGGCACGCAACAGGGCGGCTACTTGATCGTGAGCTTTTACAGAATGGATTACCAGCGGCAGATCAAAACGAGAAGCCATTTGAACTTGCGCGGCAAACCAAGGCTTCTGCTCATCGACGGAGCCGCGCAAAGCATCCAGGCCACACTCGCCTACTCCCAGACAGCCCCGCTCTTTTCTCTCGAGCGCTGCCTCCAAGGCACTTAAATCTCCCTCGTCGTGCTCGCCCACAAACCAAGGATGAATACCCAAACAGTACCATAGCCCCGCCTCGGGCTTTGATAAAGACACCAACCGCCCCCAATCGGCCCGCCGAACCCCGGGCATCACCAGGCCTCTTACACCCAGCGCGTTTAAATCCGCCAACACTTCATTCCGGCGCCCATCAAACTCCGGGAAATCGAAATGGCAATGGGCATCGAACAGACGCATGCACGGCTCCGTAAGGGTGCGTTAGTGCTCTCGGGTTTTATGGAACTGAATATCCGGGTAGCGCTCCTGGGCCAAACTCAGATTCACCATCGTTGGCGCGATATACGCCAGCCGGTCACCACCGTCGAGTGCGACATTTTCCTGATTCTTACGCTGAAACTCTTCCAGCTTGCGCTCGTCATCACAGGTTACCCAGCGAGCAGTCGCCACGTTGATCGGCTCATATATAGCCTCAACTTTGTACTCGCTCTTCAATCTTGCAACCACCACATCAAACTGCAGAACACCGACGGCACCGACAATCAGGTCGTTGTTTTTAAACGGCCGGAACACCTGAACCGCGCCTTCCTCGGAAAGCTGGATCAATCCTTTCTGCAGCTGTTTGGCCTTCAACGGATCTTTCAGGCGAATCCGGCGGAACAATTCCGGTGCAAAATTCGGAATACCGGTGAACTTCATGTCTTCGCCGGCCGTGAAGGTATCGCCAAGCTGAATGGTTCCGTGGTTATGCAAGCCAATGATATCGCCGGCAAATGCTTCCTCAGCATGCTCACGATCGCCCGCCATAAACGTTAACGCATCAGAGAAACGAACATCTTTCCCGATCCGGACGTGACGAGCCTTCATACCCTGCTTGTAACTACCAGAGACAATCCGAACAAACGCAATTCGGTCACGATGTTGAGGATCCATGTTCGCCTGGATCTTAAATACGAATCCGGAAAAGCCATCCTCTTCCGGCTCTACCGTCCGCACATCGGTCGCACGAGGCTGAGGCGTTGGCGCCCAATCCACCAGGCCATCGAGCATATGGTCAACACCAAAGTTACCCAGTGCCGTACCAAAAAATACCGGTGTCAGCTCACCGGCCAGAAACGCCTCTTGATCAAACTCGTGGGATGCGCCTTTCACCAGCTCAATTTCATCTCGCAGGTCTGCAGCATAGCCGCCAAGTGCCTCATCGAGCTCGGGGTTGTCCAAGCCCTTGATGACACGCCTTTCCTGAATCGTGTGGCCCTGCCCGGTTTGGTAAAAAATCACCTCATCGCGGATCAGGTGATACACACCTTTAAAGCTCTTACCCATACCAATCGGCCAAGTCACCGGAGAACAGGCAATTTTAAGAACGTCTTCGACCTCGTCCATCAGCTCGATGGGTTCGCGAGTATCCCGGTCCAGCTTGTTCATGAAGGTCAGAATGGGGGTGTCTCTGAGGCGCGTAACTTCCATCAACTTGATGGTTCGCTCCTCTACACCTTTCGCACTGTCAATCACCATCAAACACGAGTCCACCGCGGTCAGAGTCCGATAGGTATCTTCCGAGAAGTCCTCGTGGCCCGGGGTATCCAAAAGATTCACCAGCTTACCCCCGTAGGGGAACTGCATCACCGAGGTGGTTACCGAGATGCCCCGCTCTTTCTCCATTTCCATCCAGTCAGATTTTGCGTGCTGGCCGGACTTCTTACCTTTGACCGTACCCGCTTTCTGCAGCGCCTGCCCGAACAGAAGTACCTTTTCAGTAATGGTGGTTTTACCGGCATCCGGGTGCGAGATGATCGCAAAGGTATGGCGCTTAGCCACTTCCTTCGATAGGTTAGACATATGACAACAGCCTGAATGGAATGGATGATAAACGAGGTATTATACGGGCTAGCGGGGGGTCAGGTGAACTGCAACTCCATGACCCTGGCATCCTCCCCACCGGAAGGACCGGGGTAATATTTTGGCCGGACGCCAATCTGCTGAAACCCTTCACTTCGATACAGCAATGTTGCCGCACGATTGCTTTTCCGTACTTCCAGAATCATGCATGCCAAGTCGTCTTCAATAGCAACCGCTATTGCACGCCGAAGCAGCTCGCGCCCCAACCCCTTACCTCGAAAGCCCGGATGCACACACACGTTAAGCAAGTGCGCCTCATCAAACTGATAACTAATGATCGCATAGCCAACGAGTTCGTTTTCGGAAACATATCCCCACGCCCGATAACTGTCCTTGAAACAGTCCCGGAAGATACCTTCTGTCCAAGGATGCGAATGCCCAAGCCGCTCCAATTCGATCACTCTCGGTAGATCGTCTTGGGTCAGCGGGCGTATGCCGGATTGCGCCGCTTCAATCGAGACAGTCGCTTGCTCGCCCTTCATAGAGCCGCTAACGGTTTAATCATTTGCCATAACTCTCGCTTCAGCTGAGGCTCTGATGCAAGCTTCGCCAAGCTGCCTGAAAACTGCACCGCAGGCGCCTTTCCCAGCGCATCCTCTATCCAATCCGCGCCGTTCCCCAAAACGATCACCTGCCGATCGCCACCTTTGCCATAACTCCCAGAGATTGCCTCCAACAAATGCTCAACGCGATTTAGGGAAACCTTCAGGTTGTTAAACAGTGGCCAATGAATGGCATCAAGCCTCTTAGACGAGAACTCACCCAAGCTTCTCAATATGTTCGTCGCCAATGTTTGTTGAAGCGACAAACTTGCATCCTCAGACATCTCCGCAAGCAACAAGAAGCGATCACCCTCCCATGCCTGAATGAACAAACGAGGCACAGCTTCAGGCCCATGAACGGAAACGCGCGCAGGCTCTTCCACTGGAACAGGAGCTTCTTCAGGGGATCCCGCTTTGCCTTCAACCGCTGTTTGTTGAGGCACGGGTTTAGGTGACTTCGGTGGCCGAGCCGAGCTTGAGGGGGCCTCAACCGCTGACATCAAACTCTGGAGATGAGCAATCTTGTCGCGACTGCGAGCCGCTTGCTCCGGATCCGTTTGCGCGGGTACCGCCGAGGCGGTCACACCAAGCTCTGGTGCGACCGTCTCATCATTGTCTTCACTGAAGTCGTACTCGGGACTGGGCGCGGCGCCTGGCAAAGGTTCACGCGCATACCACATCCTGACACCGGCGACGCCGAGGTAGAATTGCCTTGCCGCTTCGGTATGCATATCAACAAAACCCAATCGTTCGTCGTGACGCCAACCGCCTGATATTAGACATCAGCAACCTGCGGATGCTGACGAATACCGCCCGACGTGACCAAATTAAGAGCCTCAATATAAGCTTTAGCCGATGCGATGATGATGTCGGTGTCTGCGCCTACGCCATTAACAATTCGACCGCCACGCTCAAGCCGCACAGTCACCTCACCCTGAGCATCTGTGCCACTGGTAATGTTGTTAACCGAGTACAGCTGCAGGTTACAACCGGAATCAACCAGTGATTCGATCGCTTTGAAGGTTGCATCAACTGGTCCGCTACCTTCAGCACTTACTGTATGTTCGGTACCATCAACCGTCATGGTCAACGTTGCTTTCGGCACCACACCCGTTTCTGATGCTACGTTCATACATACCAGACCATAGCGGCCGACTTCTTCTTTCTGCTTGGTATCACTGGCGATGGCCTGCAGGTCTTCATCGAATATTTCGTGTTTAAGGTCGGCTAATGCCTTGAAGCGGGTGAACGCTTCATTCAACTCAGTTTCAGTTTCAAACTGGATACCCAATTCCTGCAAGCGCGTGCGGAACGCGTTACGGCCGGAGTGCTTGCCCATCACCAAACTGTTGGTATGCCAGCCGACATCCTCGGCCTTCATAATCTCGTAGGTTTCCCGGTGTTTCAGTACGCCATCCTGGTGAATCCCGGATTCGTGGGCGAACGCGTTCGCACCCACAATGGCTTTGTTAGGCTGAACAGGGAAACCTGTAATGGTAGACACCAAACGAGAGGCTGGAACAATGTGTTCAGCGTTTACTCGGGTATCGATGTTGAACAGATCTTTACGGGTACGTACCGCCATCACAATTTCTTCGAGAGAGGCGTTGCCCGCACGCTCACCCAAGCCGTTAATCGTGCACTCTACCTGCCGCGCGCCGCTGGTTACCGCAGCGATTGAGTTCGCCACAGCAAGGCCGAGGTCATTGTGGCAGTGCACAGAGAAAATCGCCTTGTCGGCGTTAGGTATGCGGTTCAGCAGCTGACGTATCGTCTCTCCAAACTCTTCCGGTATCGCATAACCGACCGTGTCCGGAATATTGATGGTGGTTGCGCCCGCATCGATTGCCGCCTCAATAATGCGACACAGGAAATCCAGCTCTGAACGCCCGGCATCTTCGCAGGAGAACTCCACATCATCAACGTGGCTCCGCGCTCGTTTGACAGCTCGTACCGCTTGCTCGACGACCTCGTCCGGCTGCATCTGCAGCTTATGCTGCATGTGAATGGGCGAAGTGGCGATAAAGGTATGAATTCGACCTTGCGCGGCTGGGCGAATCGCCTCCGCGGCCCGGTCGATGTCTTTATCGAGAGCCCTGGCAAGACTACAAATCGTTGATTCTTTGATGGTTTCAGCAATGGTTTTGACCGCTTCAAAGTCACCCTGACTGGCGATAGCGAAGCCTGCTTCGATCACATCAACCCTGAGCTTTTCCAAGGCTTTGGCGATTCGAAGCTTTTCATTTTTATTCATCGTCGCGCCGGGGCTTTGTTCGCCGTCACGAAGAGTTGTGTCGAAAATCACCAAATGATCAGGTGCAGCCATAGCCGGGCTCCCATCAGAAACTAAGTGTTATTTGTTGGCGTGAGTATACCACTTCTTAGTTTCAGGAGCGTACGCCGGAGAAAAGCCAGAAACAAAAAAACCCCAGCCTCGTAGGAAGCTGGGGTTTTGGTATTAGGCGTCTGACGATGACCTACTCTCACATGGGCAAGTGCCACACTACCATCGGCGCAGGCTTGTTTCACTTCTGAGTTCGGGATGGGATCAGGTGGTTCCAAGCCGCTATGGTCGTCAGAC